>Ga0326728_10000231_pt1 | contig 226581 bp, 191 predicted proteins | sample MB3enrmetagenome_FD_207602 | JGI IMG/M metagenome (GOLD analysis project Ga0326728, IMG submission 207602) | Lab enriched peat soil microbial communities from McLean, Ithaca, NY, United States - MB31MN | ecosystem: Environmental > Terrestrial > Soil > Wetlands > Peat | place: USA: New York...
ATGGCTCGGGTCCACGATAACGGGAAGATGTGTAAGCTGCTTTAAAAGGGGGACGGCGCTGATGTCCAGGGTGTTACGGGTTTCCGTTTCAAATGTGCGTATGCCCCTTTCGCATAGTATTACTTTATCGTTTCCCTGGGCCATAATGTATTCGGCCGACATCAGCAGCTCTTTAATAGTCGCGCAGAGGCCGCGTTTCAGAATAATAGGCTTATCGATGTTGCCGACCTCGGTGAGCAGCCTGAAATTCTGCATGTTTCGGGTGCCAATCTGGATGATATCGGCGAACTTGCAGACCAGCACGGTGTCCCTGGGGTCCATCAGCTCAGTCACTATTTTCATCCCGGTCTTCTCGCGCACATGCGCAAGAAACTTCAATCCCTTTTCTCCCCAACCCTGGAACGCATAAGGTGAAGTGCGCGGCTTGAAAGCACCGCCCCGCAGGAAATGAATGTTCGCCGGCTCGATCGATCCGGCGATTTCTTCCAGAAGTTCCCGGCTCTCGACTGCACATGGACCGGCCACAATCTGAATCTGAGGTCCGCCAAACTCCAGGCCGTCAATCGAGACCACAGTATTATCGGGTTTGAATTCCCTGCTGACCAGCTTGTATGGCTTCAGGATCGGAAGAGTCTTTTCAACTCCCGGAAAGGACTCCACAGGGATTTCCGACAAAATGCGTTCATCTCCGATCGCCCCGACAATAGTCCTGTGCTCGCCTTTGGAAATATGCGCTTTGAGACCCATATCCTCAAGACGCCGGACTACCCTGTCCAGGTCTTCATCCTGGTGATCCGGCCGCATAACGATTATCATGGTGCTGCACCTCCCTGTTTTTTTCTGATTCTATTCAGTAGTCACGGCTTAACGGCAGATGCGCGCCCTACCGGGCGCACAAACAAAAAAAGCCGTGAGCGCCTCTGGCGCTCACGGCTCAAAACCAGCCAGATAAGTTTATCAAGTACCGAGCATACCCGAGGCGTCTCCCCTAATGGGACGATAATAAAACCAATAATAATAGAATCCGCCTGCCATGGCATCTCCTCTCAACCGCAGAATAGACATGACGCGAAACTTGTCAAGATAAATCTACTACGGCAATCCCGAATGGAAGTCTAATATCATGGCTGCCCATCACTTCTCGATCTACACGTATTCCAGTCTCTTCATAAATTCGGATTCAACCCCGTACTCTATGGCATTACAGCCCAGGACCCTTTCTCCGTTCTTCATCCTGGCTCGTACGCAGACCTCCTCGACCTTTTCGTTGATTCCGGCTGAATCAGCGGAAAAGTACAAAATCAGGTCTGGAATGCCGTCATCATTTATGTCCCTCAGACTCCTTTCATAGATAACCGGGTCGGACATATCGTCCACCGGTCCGATCTTCTCCGGCCCGATCCTTACCGACGAAGGGTCCACAAGGCGAGGGTCGAAATCAAAGCCATCCCGCTCTTTCGTAGCGCTCAGAATCGCAACCGGAATTCTTCTATCCTCCAGGTAGTTATCACTGACCGTGCCTATAAGAACACGGGCTTGGCGCTGGCGCAGAAAGCCAACCCATGGAGAGAGGCCAAACCACAGGAAGCCCGCTCCGACAACGATACCCACAATGGGAAAAAAACTGAACCCGAACGCAATGAAAAGCAGGCCGACCGCGCATAGCAGAACGCTTCGGACCACAACACTTCCCTTCTCTATTTTCATCTCCATTTTTTCCTCCAAGTTTAAAAACCCCGATACTGGAATAAGTTAATTAATGGCGAAGAACCTTGTCAATCAGGCCTTTGGGGAAACGCTGGTTGAGAGCATGGCGAGTGAATGGGAGCCGAACCGGTATCACGAGGATTACCGGGAAGCGCTTATGGATTGGATAGAAAAGAAAGCCCAGGCGGGCGGTGCGGGACCTCAGCCTCAGGGCGAAGCGGAAGGCCCGGAAGAACATGGAAAAGCTGTGGATATGATGGACCTGCTCAAAAAAAGCGTACGGAACGCCGCGGCGCAGCGTCGAAAGGAAAAGGCGGGGGAAAAAGCCGAGGACGCCGCCTGAGTATTGTGGGGTCCGTTAACCGGCCCCTGTTATTCGATTTTCCGCAGGAAATTGTGCAGGACGTCCTCCGCCCGGTATCCCTTTAAGCGCGCAATATTTACCAACCGGACAAGCAGGGCGCCCACCGCGTCCCGATGGTCGAACCCGGTCTTCTCGAACCCATCGACAAACTCGCCGCTTTGATTGGCGAATTCGCGCCCCTGCTTCGCAAGATCGTTCAAATCTTCACCTTGCCTGTTGGACATGCGTGCCAGCATTCTGTATGCGCGCATAAGCGCCGGGAGAGATTCAGGGACCGGTTCCGAGACTTTGCCGGTTACACGCTTCTCGTCAGCCTTAATCTTTTCCCAGTTGTCTATAACCTCTTCGGCGGAACCGACGTTCACGTTTCCGAAAACGTGCGGATGCCTGCGGATCATTTTTTCGCAGGTATGCCGGCAGACCTCTGCCAAGCTGAAATCTCCACGTTCTTCGTATAGATAGACGAGAAAAAGCACCATGAACAGAACGTCTCCCAGCTCCTCAGACGCCTCTGTCACTTTGCCGGCCCTAATTGCGGCAGCCGCTTCGTGAGATTCTTCGACCAAGTATGTCTGGACGCTTTCGGGTGTCTGCTTTCGGTCCCATGGGCAGCCCGTCTCACTTCTCAGACGCTCGATTATCCGCATGATGAGCGCGATTGAATTTGAAGAATCAGTACCGGTTTCTTTCACTTTTTCCCCTTGGGCTCCGGTGTTGCACTTTGTCTCAAATAGGGATCCAGCACCTTGGAGGGCCCTTCATTTACCAGCGCTTTCATGTCCTGCCGCTTTCTGGAAAGCTCCTCCTGCGCCTTTTGGGGCGCCAATTTGAAAAGAAAGTCAGAGGCATCCCTGACTCGGGGCGCCAAAATGGATTGAGCGAGAAACGGCGGATTCCCGTCTGAAGAAAATAAAGTAAGTATTGAGACGACCACAATGGCAAAAAGAAGCGCTTTGCCAAATCCGATCATCGCGCCCCACAGACGGTCCAGAAATCCCAGGCCAACGCTTCGTATAAGCCGAACGATCCAATAACCGACAACCCCCACAATGAACCAGGTGATCAGAAATAACAGAACAAAGCTCAGAGGCTTGGCAGCGGCATCCGAAATCGAAGGAAACTGTTGGACTAATACGGCACTTACCTGTTCATAGTGGTAAGCAGCCACAAAAAAACCAGCCAGAATGCCGGCGATGCCGAATATCTGAGAAACAGCGCCGCGCATAAGGCCCCTAAGCACCCAAAAAGCCGAGATGCAGATTAGAATCCAGTCAAATATGCTCATAAAGCCGGTTAGCCCTTAAAGGTGAAGATCCGAAGCACAAATCTGCAGATCGGCGCACAAGAATCCCCCGTCGCCGCACCTTTTTTCATCCAGCTATTCAGGTTTCCTTTCTCATTTCTTATCCGAAATTCCGGCAGGTAATTAGCTATTACCTTCTCTATCGAAATTAGGTACTATACTCTTTTTAAAATAGTCGTGTCCGGTACAATGGAAAAAATTCCTTTTTTTTAAAAAGTCATTGTTGCCGGGGTTAAAATTGCGTGATAATAATCTCGGTTTTTTTCAAACCGGGCAACGGGAATAAATACTTTTTCGCCAAGGTAAAATAGCATTGGCTCAAGTAATCCACAACCGAAGAAACGATCGCGCAACGGCCTCTTCCCAGGTCGAATTTGAGGACAACAGACTACTACAATTATTGGCTGGGGAACAAAATGCTCATCTCAAGCTGATTGAGAGAGAGCTTGATGTACGGGCGCACCTGCGAGGGAATCAGCTTATCATTTCGGGCGCTCGAGCCGACGTAGAGATTGTGGAGCGGTTGCTCCATGAGTTGGCCGACCTGTTGCGAGGCGGCTACCCGCTCTTTGAAAGCGATATCTTATTTGCTATTCAGATACTCAGTGATAATATTAATCGCAGCCTCAGGGACATTTTTCTCGATCAGATATTTATAGCATCCAATAAGAGGACTATTAGTCCCAAAAGCATAAAGCAGAAGGAATATATAGAAGCTATACGCGGATTTGATGTCGTATTCGGCGTGGGACCGGCCGGGACCGGGAAAACTTACCTGGCGATGGCCATGGCTGTTGCAGCACTGTCAAAAGATATTGTCCGACGCGTGGTGCTTGTCCGCCCTGCCGTGGAAGCGGGTGAAAAATTAGGTTTCTTGCCGGGGGACCTCGCTGAGAAGGTCAACCCCTACCTGCGGCCTTTATATGACGCGCTCCACGATATGATGGATTTTGAGCGCGCGAACAATTTGATCCAGCGAGGGACAATCGAGGTCGCGCCTCTTGCATTTATGCGAGGCCGCACATTAAACGATTCATTTGTAATTCTGGACGAGGCGCAGAACACGACCACCGAGCAGATGAAGATGTTTCTTACCCGGTTGGGCCATGGTTCCAAGGCAGTAATTACCGGTGACATAACTCAGATAGATCTGCCGGAGAACAAACCATCGGGACTGGTGGAGGCGATCGACCTTCTTAAGGGAATTCATGGAATCCGGATGGTTTACTTTACGAAAAGTGACGTGGTCAGGCATAAGCTCGTACAAGACATAATAGACGCCTACGAGAAATCGGAAAAAAGGAAAGCCCAGGGCGCCACGGACGCCGAGAGAAGCTGAGCATGGAAAGGGAAAAGCGTGAGCCCGAAAAGGGCAAAGGTAAAGCCGGGCCTAAACGCATAGCTAGGCTGATTCCCTCCAACATCGAGAACCTCTTCAGCCGCAAGTGGTTGCTGGTGGCGGCTCTAAGCATTATCATCTCCACCCTGGTGAGTCCCACTTTCATAGTCGAAAACCCCAAATACCGGCTGGGGGACATCGCGGACCGGAACGTCAAAGCCAAACATGACTTCCTGATAGAAGATGAAGAAGCTACCGCAAAGAAACGGGAAGAGGCTGTCCGGCAGGCGCCGATTGTCTACGATCTCGACGAAAGAATAACCGCCAGCCTTATCGAAAGACTCGACTCATCATTCAAGCAGATGCGCGATGCCCAGATCGGCCTGGAATCTGAGTCCCTCCCTGACATCCCCAGCCAGCAACAGTCTCCGGAATCCACCCCAAACAAGAAACCCGCAAAACCCGAGACACTCTCCGGGAAAGTGGCTTCTTATTTCCCCCACGATTCAGAGGGGCTCATGGGGAAGAAAAAGGATTTCGAGGATTTCCTTGGCTGCTCTTTAAATAATGACATTTTCCATTGCCTGGTCGAGCAGCAGTTCAGCCTGGCAGTCCAGGAAAAGATTCAAAATCTCATAAAAGTTACCATGGGCCATGGAATAGTTACGAGCAAGACATGGGAACACAACGAACAGAACAAGAACCTCCTGGTTCGTAAACTGGAGACAGGCGAAGAAATATTGCTCCCGCCTCCCTTTCCCTATCCCGACCTCGACGAAGCCCGCAAAATGATTGTCATGCAGGCGCTGGAGGCCGGCCGAGACGTCAGGGAGTTGATGGTAATATCCACAGTGGTATCCTCGCTCCTCCAGCCAAACCTAACGTACAATCTCGAAGCCACGGAGAAAAAGCGCGAAGAGGCTTATGCTTCGGTTAAACCGGTTTTTATAAAGATCGCCCGGAATGAAATGCTCGTGAGAGAAGGGCAGAGCATCGGCCGTGAGGAGTTGCTGAAGCTCAGATTTCACCTCAAGAACTTGTCCGACCGGTCCTGGCTTTTTGTGTTTCTGGCGATTTTCACGTTCAGCGCCGTGTGCGTCGGAGTTGTCACTCATGTAACGAAGCAGAGCCTTCCGCACATACGAATGGACATGATCGACGCCGTGTTTCTGGGCACGCTTCTTATCTTCCTGCTGATTCTGTCCAGGGCCGGCATATGGGTTGGTGACAGCATAGGCGACGGCTCCGGGATAATTTCTCCGAAGACCTTTATTTACGCGGTACCCCTAAGCGCAGGCGCTATGATCTCCTGCATTTTTTTCGGGGTTACGGTCTCGCTGATCTTTTCGCTCGTGGCAACACTCTTTGCCGGTCTGATTTTCGGTAAAGAGTATGCGATGTTTTTCTATTTCATGATCGGTGCGTTCATCGCCGCCCATGGGGTCTCGGAATGCAGGACCAGAATGGTCCCTATAAAAGCCGGGCTGCTCGTTGGCTTCACAAATGTCATTTTGATAGTGCTGAGCGCTTTTCTTCAGGACCAACTGGTTCTCTTTAAAGTTTTAGCGGACGCATTTTTTGGCCTGTCCGGGGGTATTTTCGCGGGAATTCTCGCCACCGGTCTTACACCCCTTGCCGAAATGATTTTCGGGTATACGACCGATATAAAACTGCTGGAACTTGCCACAATGGACCAGCCGCTGCTTCGGGAGCTTATGGTGGAAACGCCCGGGACTTACCATCACAGCATCATAGTCGGCAATATGGTGGAGGCGGCTGCCAAGTCAATCGGGGCCAACTCCCTCCTGGCCAGAGTGGCGGCTTATTACCATGATATCGGCAAGATAAAGAAACCTCTCTATTTCATCGAAAATCAATTCGAGTGCGAAAACCGGCATGAGAAGCTGGCTCCGTCAATGAGCAGTCTCATCCTAATTTCTCATGTGAAGGATGGGATGGAATTGGCCAAGCAACATCATCTCGGCAAGGAAATAATGGACATAATAAGCCAGCATCACGGAAAAAGCTTCATCTCGTTTTTCTACACCAAAGCGATAGAAGCTCGCGAAAAAAGCCAGAGCGCCAAAGCCACTCCCCTTCCTCCCATCAACGCCGATGATTACCGGTATCCCGGTCCAAAACCCCAGACCAAAGAAGCCGGTCTGGTAATGCTGGCCGACGTGGTCGAAGCCGCCTGCCGTTCGCTTCAGGAACCAACTCCCGCCAGGATTCAGGGACTGGTGAACAAGTTGATAAACAACCAGTTCAGTGACGGCCAGCTTGACGAATGCGAACTGACACTCAAGGACCTTCACCAGATAGCCAAGCACTTCAACCAGATCCTGGCCACGATACATCACAAGAGAATTGAGTACCCGCTGCAAAACGGAAAGGCAAAGTCAGATGCCCCTGACCCAGGTCGTGAACCGAAGCAGGATAAAGATAAAGCCGGCAGCAATAAAGAACGCGGCAAACCGGACCTTAAGCGTCTTGGGATACACTGAATCGGAACTGAGCGTCCTGATTGTGGACGACGACGAGATGGCCAGGCTCAACGATACCTACCGCCAGATCGGCCATACCACAGATGTGCTTTCCTTTCCCATGCTCGAGGGCGAATTCGACGGCATTGCCCCTGAAATGCTCGGAGACGTGGTCATTTCAGCGCAGACAGCCAGGGCGATGAGCCTGGAGACGGGAACAAGCTTTGAAGCGGTGATGGACCTCCTGTTGATCCATGGTATTTTGCACCTGCTCGGTATCGACCATGCGGCGGGAGCATCCGAGGCAAAAGAGACGGAGATGAAGACTGCGGAACTCCTTGCCATGCTTGGCCATGAGGGCGAGGAATTCGGCTGGTTCTTCGATGCGGATGAATAACCTTGAGGAGGAATAGAATTGGCAAGACTCGCCGTCAATATTGACCATATTGCCACAATTCGGCAGGCCCGCCTTGCCGATGAGCCCGACCCGGTAGCCGCAGCTATCCTTGCCGAGCTTGCAGGAGCGCACGGCATTGTGGTTCACCTCAGGGAAGACCGGCGCCACATCCAGGACAGGGACGTCGCCATTCTGCGCAAGACGATCAAAACCAAAATGAACCTGGAGATGGCGGCGACAAAAGAGATGGTTGAAATCGCCCAGAAGTTAAAACCCAATGTGGTGACGCTGGTCCCTGAAAAACGTCAGGAGTTGACTACCGAAGGGGGGCTTGACGTCGTTGTCTTCGAGACCCCTCTTACCGGCGTGATCAATGCGCTGCACGCTAACGGAATTGCGGTCAGCCTTTTCATAGAGCCGGACGCCAAATACATCAAAGCCGCCCGAAGGCTTGAGGCCGATTACATAGAACTCCATACCGGAGCTTTTGCTGAGGCCAAATCTTTTGCCGACCGCCAGGAACAGTACGAACGGCTTATTACCACGGCGCGGCTGGCCCAGAAACTGGAGTTAGGAGTGCATGCCGGGCATGGAGTAAATTACCAGAACATACTCTGGCTCAGGAACATAACGGAAATAGAAGAATACAGCATCGGACACTCGATAGTAGCGCGCGCCGCCCTGGTCGGCATAGATCGGGCCGTTCGCGAGATGCTCCAATTGATAGGCTGACCTGATGCCGGTTTACGGGGTCGGCATAGACCTGGTGCGGGTGGAACGGCTCGAAAAGCTTCTGGAGCGCTGGGGCGAGCGCTTTGAAAAGCGGTTGTTCACAGAGTTCGAGCGGCAATTCTGTGCGGCCAGAAAGAACCGCGCCGCTTGTCTGGCGTTGCGTTTTGCCGCAAAAGAGGCTTTCGTGAAGGCGCTCGGACTGGGCATGAGAAAGCCGGTGCTCTGGCTGGATATAGAAGTTCGGCCCGACGCGCTCGGCAAACCGGAAATATCCCTCACTACCACCGCCCTCCAGTATTGCCGGGAAAAGGGCATCGCTTCCTGGCACCTCAGCCTCACAGACGACGGCCGCTATGGAGCAGCGGTAGTGGTTATCGAAACCTGAGGCATCCAGCCTTTTTATCGCTCCAGTAGAAAACAGAATTGCCAGCCGGGAAAATACTCACGCGATTAACCATTCAGAGAACAGCATAAAACCATCAATGAAATAAAACACTCCTGCCGCTCCAATTACCAATCCGAGGTACCAGACGAGTTTCTTTTTCAGTAATGCGGCGACCGAAGATAAAAGGATGGCTATCTGCAAGAAAATCACGGCGATCCCAAAGACGCGCGCATGCCTTTGAGCGTCGTCCCGGATTGCTTCGAATTGTCTCGCTTCTTTCATAATTTCGGATTTCTCGCCATCATACTTGGCGATCCTCTTTCCATAGGATGCTATTCTGTCCTTGAGATCTTTCAGACCTGTTTCAGTCAGGGTTGCCTCCTTTTCCTGGAGGTCGAAATCGAGGTTTTCCTTTTGGATCTCGTAGAGGTAACCCTTTAGGCTTTTAGCCTGGTAGTAAGCCCACTGGTTTGCAGCCTGAGACTGGCTCAGCACCGAACGGGTGGAGTAAGATCCGCCTTTGAACGTGGAAAGAGTCGCGCATACCGCCAGAATAACCGTCGCAAGGGCAAGATAATTAAGCCATGGTTCCTTTTTTTCTTCAGCCATTTTCCCCTCCCAATAAGTGAGACACTGATGAATGCGGATGAATGATGTCCGGCGTTCAGGCTCTGAGCGCCGGACATACCCCATCATCTCTTCCAGATCAGGTTTTCCGAAAGCCGGCTTTTTCTCTCCAGTTGCGCAAATACTGAAACGCGCGCTTCGCGGCCCCTTCAGCGTCTTCCGAGTACGTGTAGAGTTCAACAGTTACGCACCCGGCAAACCCTGTATTCTCAATTGTTTCAAGAACGCCCGGTATGTCAATCGCCCCATCGCCGAGCATCAGATGATGATGCCTGCGTGAAGCATCGATATCCTCAAGGTGGAAATGCGGCGCACAGTCCTTGAAGCGTGATACAAGTGAAGCCGGATCCTCGCCGACGCAGAAAAAATGGCCGATATCGAAGTTCAGGCCGAAAACCGCCGGATCGAGCTTTTCATAAAGTTGGAGAAACTCAGAGCTGTTTTCGATAAGGAGTCCGGGTTCAGGTTCGATCAGTATCCTTATGCCCTTGTCGCGCGCCTCGCCCTCCACCGCTCTCAGTCCATCCAGAAAATATGAGAACCCTTCTTCGGCGGTAATACCCTCCAAGGGCCCTCCCGGTTCAGTGGAGATGTGCGGAGCACCGAGCTTCTCGGCAAGGTCGACGCACCTGAGAGTGTACTCAATCCTTCTGGCCCTCTCGGCCGGGTCTTTTTCTATCCACGAAGGATGATAGGTGTCCCCGTCGGCATTGTGCATGAAGGCATTTACGTTTGAGATTTCAATGCCCTTACGTCCGAGGAGATCCCTGGTCTGCCTGATATCGTCTTCCGTGAAATGTAGCGGGTAGGCGTGAGGGACATCGGCCATGATCTCGATTCCGTCGTATCCGATATCGGCCAAGACTACGATGGTTTCCGCAAGAGTGCGGTGAAGAAACGCGTTTGAGCTGAAAGCAAACTTCATCCTGGGTTTCGCCTCCATCACTCCCGGCATTCATCCAGAGATCGACTCCGGGGCAGCAGGGTTTTGTACAGATGTAATTCGGAATCAACGACAAATATCTTAAATGTCCGGCGGCACTTAACAAACCGAAGCGAATCAAAGACCGGATGGGATGAACGCCCGTACTCGATTCTAATGAAGCGGCGCACCTGGTGGTAATGGGTGTTATCCTTTTTATGATATGCGGCCTGCTATGGCTTAAATCTGTTATATTCGGAACGGAGGTGGTCGATTGCCTGTCTTGCCGCCCGCTCCGGGTCTTCCGAACAGGTATACAGTTCGACAGTTACGAATCCTTTGTATTCAATTGCATGAAGGGCCCGGAAGATCTCCTGGAAATCCATATCGCCGTCTCCCGGAACGAGATGGTAATGTTTCCGACCGGCGATGTCCTCCAGGTGAAGATGAAAAATTCTCGGGCCAAGCCTTCGCGCAACGTCAAGGGGCAACTCACCGGCAAGATAGCTGTGGCCAAGATCGAGGTTTGCGCCGAAGTTCCCGGAACCGATTTCTCCTATCAAAACTTCCAGTTCGCCGGCGCATTCGACCAGAAGCCCGGGTTCATATTCCATACCCACCCGGACGTGCTTGGCGGAAGCGTACTCGACTATTTCAAGCAATGACTGCCTGAGTAATGCCAGCGATTTCTCAGGCCTCACTCCAGGGACCATCCTGCCGGAAGTCACACTCACGTTGCGACAGGAAAGAAACTCCGCCATATCGATACACTTCTTGGTGAACCCGACCCGCCACTTTCTGGCCTCGGGCTCCGGATTGGCAAGCGAAGGTTCGAAAACAGGCTCCCAGAATTTGGCGCCATAATAGCCGGCAGCGTTATTAGCATTTATGTTCGCCGGCAGGACCCTGTTTTTTTCGAGGCAAACCGCAATTCGCTCAAGATCGGGACCCGTTGTGGAGAAGGGATAGAGGTGCGGAACATCGGCAAGGAGTTCAACGCCTGAATACCCGGCTTTGGCAATGGTCTCGATCGCCTCTGTTACGGTAAACCTGACGAACGCATTGGTGCTGAAAGAAAGATTCATATGTGCTTATTCATGGGGGATTAGTCAATCAACATAGAAGATCAGTATGCCTAATGTAGTGGTGACTCCCTTTGCCCCGGATGACTTCAAATCCGGCTTTACCCAGAGCGGCAATCAAGGTTTTGCCAGTCAGGGCAGGCAACCTCGTCATATTGTCACTTTTATTTCTTGTACACCGACGAAGTCAAGCGACTCTATTTCTCTGCCCTCAACCTCCAAGCATAGCTCAATGGCTTCTTTTACTCATGCAACAAGCTCATCGAGAGATTTGGCCTGAGTATGGCAGCTTCGAATGGCAGGGACCGAGGCAATGTAATACCCCTCCCGATCACGTTCTATGATTACACTGAATCTTTTGATCATGTATAGATTAATTCACAGGTAAATTAACACATGTTCAGGTTTGAGCCAAGCGGCTGGGCATAGCCGTTAACCCGAGGAGACGAGGGGCCTCCGTTGCTTCACTCCCTTCCCCCCCGGTAGGTAGTCTTGCCCAGGGGCAGAAGAGTACACGATTGAGGCAAAGTGCCGGTCTCGACCACCACATCTATGGCGATTCCGCCCCTGACATTCCACAGGCCCGTCACCCGGATGTATTTCGGCGACATGGCTTCTTTCAGGCGATCATGAATATAAACGGTGCAACCTTCGTGAAATGTGCCGATATTGCGAAAGCTCCCCAGGAAGAGCTTGAATGACTTGCTTTCAACCAGAAGACCGGATGGAACATAGTCTACCACTATGACGGCAAAATCGGGCTGGCCGGTTACCGGGCAAAGGGTCGTAAATTCCGGTGCGCTCAGGCGAACGGTATAATCGGTCCCGGGATGCGGGTTTTGAAAAGTCTCCAGGACCGCTTTTTCCGGCGTTCCGGGAGTTTTCGCCATTTTTCCAAGTTGTGTAAGTCCGTCGATTTTGGTGATCATTTTTCAATCCATTCAGGTCATGGAGAATATTGTGTTGGATCGGGCACACCCGCTTCGGCAAAACCTCTTTTCCTCAGGATGCAACTGTCGCATCTTCCGCAGGCCCTGCCAAGCGGATCGGGGTCATAGCACGAATGAGTAATCGCGAAATCAACACCGAGTTCGAGGCCCTTTTTTATTATCTGCGCCTTTGTCATTTTGATTAGCGGCGTATGAATGCAAATTCGCATTTTGCCCTCTACGGCTTCCTTCAGGGCCAGATTCGCCATTTTCTCGAAAGCCTCGACGTATTCGGGCCGGCAGTCTGGATATCCCGAATAATCCAGAGCGTTTACACCAATGAAAATGTCGGCGGAGCCGAGCGTCTCCGCCCATGCCAGGGCAAGCGAAAGGAAGACCGTATTCCTGGCTGGAACGTAAGTGACTGGGATTCGGCTTTGCATCTCCTCGACAGGAACATCTTTAGGTACCGGGATCCCGGACGTTAGCGCGGACCCGCCTATTTTTTCGAGTGGAACGTCAAGGATCAAATGGCTGCTTGGTTTGAAGGCCGCTACAACCCGCTTTGCCGCTTCCAGTTCGGCCTTGTGGCGCTGCCCGTAGTTGAAGCTGAGCGCAAAGGCCTCGTAGCCCTCATGCCCGGCCATCGCCAGGCAGGTTGTAGAATCGATCCCTCCGGAAACAAGCACAACCGCTTTATTCTTTTTTTCAGCCATGTTGAATCTTTTCTTCCCATGGACGCGAAAATTTCCGTCCTCCTTTTAATCAACCCCCTGCAAAACCGCTATTCGAACAAAAACATGTAAAAGGCGGCCACATCCACCAGGGCGAAAATCCTGTCCTGCACGGAGGATATGATGCCTTCATCTCCAGTCACCAGCAGGACCTTTTTGGCCCGTCCTGAATTTACCCTTTCTATTATAGCAGCATCGGCCGAGCTTTCGGTGTTATCCGTGTAGATGATTTCGGTATTGGCCTGAATGCCGGTCGAATTTTCCACTCCGTCAAATATCAGGAACACTTTCGCGAAATGTCCGCTCCTGGCGGCCACAGCCTCTATGAACTGCTCGCGCAGTTGAGTAAAACGCGCACCCGGAAAACCTTCCTCCCCTCCGTGAACCCGCAGCAGCACGTTATATCCATCAACGAACAAATTGTAGGATTTGCTCTGCCCTGAGTCGATGAAATCCTTCAGGTCCCGAAACCGGCGCTCACGGGGCTGATCTTCCCTGCCCGGCTCGAATTGCGCATAGAGGCGTTCCATGATTTGCCGTTTCTTGTGCCGCGCGGCTTCCTGCAATCGTGCAGGGTCTTCCGCAAGTCCAATTTCCGAAAGAACCGCGACGCTCTTGAGCAGCCTGTTTATTCCCGCCAAATTGGCGGGGACCGGATCGAGAAGATTGATCCGGCCGATGATTATCTCTTCTCCCGAATGTCTGGTCTGGATCGCCTTTTTGATTCCAGGCAATTTCAGCAGACGTTCTTTTTCACTGAGAAGGGCGTCTTTTACCTTTTCCACTTCCTTGTGAACAACCAGGGAATCGGCATAAACGGCCTCAATGCGAGCCAGGGAACGATCGATTTCAAGCAACTCGGCCCTGATTTCAGATACGAGGCCGTATTCCTCATCGGCGCGTTTCTGCAACTCGAGGGCCCGCCTGGTTCGCTGGAGCAGCGATTCGAGCCGCCCGCTTTCTTTCGCGGTTTCTTCCAGATCGACATCCTGATAGCGTTCGAACCACTCCTTTCTTTTCTGAGCCAATGACTCGTTCAGCTTTTTTTCGAACGCCGCTTCAAATTCCCGAACTTTTTTCCTCAAATCTTCATTTTCAATCCTCAAGCCGTGCAGTTGCTCGACAGTCCGGACAAGATCGGACCGGTTTTTTTGCAGCTTCTTCTCGACCTTTCTGAACCGCTCCTTCAAATCAGGGTCCGGCCTCGTGTCCTGCCCGGCTTGATCTTCTTCCAGATCGAAAAGAAAGCCGCCCTCTTCCGTGGTTTCAAGAAATTTTCTGGAGAGTTCGGGATTTCTTTCTATAAATCCTCCCCATACGTACAAAACCGGAGCGAGTAGATCGAAAATGCCCACATCCGGGGAGCCCATCATGGCATCTTCTGCCTCGATCGCATCGATTGCCCATTGTCTGTTTAGCAGACCGAGCGAAAAAAGGCCGAGGCAAAAACGTTCGGGGCCGAGCAGCGCGTTCAACTTATGGCTGTTTTCAGCCATAAAACCAGTGTCCAGCATGGAGAGGAAAGAGATTATGGACGGCTGTTCTTTCTTCCATTCGGCAAGGATTTCTTTCAAAAGGCTTCTGTCCGTTTGAAGCTTGCGGTGCAGGCGGCCCATAACCCGCGGCTGGGAGAGCGCCCAGGAGAGTTTTCCCGCCTGCATGGAAAAGCCTTCCAAAACCTCTTTTTTTAAAATAGGATCTGAAGCCAGGAGGCCGACCCAGGTCGTTGCGGGGATGTCCCTGATCAGCCGGTCATAAAACCGGGCCGGAATTTTTGAAAGATCATCGTCTTGATGACAGGTCCCCATTTTTCACCCTTTACCGGAGGTCTGCGCAATGGGCGAAATATCCATCGTTCTGATAACCGCCGGAACCGAAGATGAAGCTGCGAAAATCGGCATGACCCTCGTGGAAGAACGTCTGGCGGCATGCGCCAACATGGTGCCCCGCATTCGTTCCATCTACCGGTGGAAGGGGAAAATATATGATGAACAGGAGTTCCTCCTAATCGTAAAGACCAGGACGTCCCTGTTCCAGGCCCTGGAAAAAAGGGTACGGGAACTGCACAGTTATGAAGTCCCCGAAATAATATCCTTCCCGGTGGCACGCGGCCTTGAGCAATACCTCGAATGGGTGAACACCGAGACAAGCCGGTAAACTGTCAGCCGCCAGCACCTCATCAGATATTTCGGACGGCTTCCGGACCGGTCAACTCTTCTATCCGTTCACGGCGGCAAAAACCCACCGGTTTCGAGGCCTTGCCAGCAGCGGCGTTATGAGGCGCACCGGTTCCGCCTGCGCGTACTCCTCCCTGATTCTATCCGCCGTATCCCTGCTCACCCATTTGCTCACAACCAGCAGATGTCCGCTTTCGTCTTCATCTCTTAGAATAACATGAGATATATAGCCTGCGAAACCGGTCATGTCGGCCCATATCATACGCGTGAGACCCAACCCCTGCTCTTCGCAGCCGGGCTTCAGCCAGGTTTCCCAAACCACGGTAACCACGTTCTGCCTCCATTGCAGTGTCCGATGTTTTATCGAATCACAATTCTCATAACCCTCGTTTACCTCTCCAGCCGAATCCGCACCGATTCGGCATGGGCGGCAAGGCCTTCCAGTTCGGCCAGGCGGATGATCGACCCGGCATCCCGGCGGAACGCATCGCGAGAATAGGCAATTACGCTGGTTTTTTTGAGGAAATTGTCCACGCCGAGCGCGGAGGCGAACCGGGCCGCGCCAGCGGTCGGAAGCACGTGATTGGGGCCGGCAAAATAATCCCCGACGGGCTCCGGTGTGTTGTCTCCCATGAAGACGGCGCCCGCGTTTTCTATTCTGCCAAGCCAGGGAAGGGGATCTTTCAGGTGCAGCTCCAAGTGTTCCGGGGCTATTCTATTGGCAAGTTCAAGGGCCGCATCCATGTTCCCAACGACAAACACGGCCCCGTAGCGCTCCATCGATTCCCTGGCGGTCCCGCTTCTGGGCAGAGTGCTCAACTGGCGGGAAACGCAATGGGCGACATCGCCGGCAAGGCTTTCTTCAGTCGTTACGCAGATTGCGCTTGCCATACTGTCGTGCTCGGCCTGACTGAGTAGATCTGCCGCAATATAGTCGGCCTTTGCGCTTGAATCGGCCATAACCAGGACTTCACTCGGTCCGGCGATCATGTCTATTTTAACATCGCCCGATACGATTTTTTTGGCGAGCGCCACATAGATGTTTCCAGGGCCGACAATCACATCCACAGGCTCGATCGATTCCGTCCCGTATGCGAGGGCAGCAATCCCCCAGGCGCTCCCCGCCCTGTATATTCTGCCGATGCCGACCTCGCGCGCCGCGGCAAGCAGATAGGGATTGATACTGCCATCTTTTCGGGGAGGGGTAATCATTGCTATGTCTTTAACCCCGGCCAGGCGCGCGGGTATTCCATTCATAAGGACCGAGGAAATGAGGGGGGTTTCGCCTCCCTGCCCGCCTGGTATATATAGACCCGCGGCCTTGAGCGGCCGCACCACCTGCCCGAGGAATGTACCGTCGGTTTTGGCCATGAAATGAGAGTGCCGGATTTGCTGTTTATGAAAATCCTCGATATTTTTTATTGCCGTCCGGATTATGGGTAAAAAATCCGAATCCACCTCAGCGTATGCCGCATCTATTTCCATTTCGGATACACGCAGCCGCTTCTGCTCCAGCCCGGGAGCATCATACAGGCGCGTATAGCGCAGGAGCGCCGCGTCGCCTTCGGACTTTACCGCCGCGATTATCTCCAGGACCTTTGTTTCCAGGGCCGGGTCGGCACCTGGTTTTCTTTTTGCGATTTCCGAGATTTTTCGTTCCGCATCATCAGACGGATAAGCAATTACGTCTATCACCTTTATTGCCCCTCAACGGCTATAACAAAGGCATCCGGGAACCCATTGGTCCTGAACCGGTCCAATTCCGCCTTTGCAACCAATATGTCCTGATATGATCCGACTTGCACCCTGTACCATGAGCAATTTCTTTCGGTCAGATCCGTGACCCGAGCTTCATGGTTTTGACCGGCCATTTTCTCCTTGAGCCGGGAAGCGTTGGCCCGGTCCCGAAATGCCCCGATCTGAATGGCGAACCTGCCGTAGCGGAAAGACGGCACAGGGTCGGCTTTCCAATATGTGGCCTCGCCCACTCTCTGCGGGGTTGCGCACTGGACCGCCTCAACCCGTACTTTCGCCAAACCCTTTGCGTGGCAGCCGAGATCCTTAGCCGCCTTGGCCGAAAGGTCGATAATCCTTCCCGCCACAAAAGGCCCCCTGTCATTGATTCTCAAAATGGTGGACCTGCCGTTCTCCAGGTTTGTGACTTTAACGGTGGTTCCGAGGGGCAGCGTCTTATGAGCCGCCGTATCGGACCACATGTTGTAGGGTTCCCCGCATGAGGTGCGTTTTCCATGAAAATCGGACCCGTACCAACTGGCCACCCCATCTTCGACATAGCCTTCCGCGCTTGGAAGAGGATAATACCATACACCGTTTATCTGATAAGGCCTTTGAGATTTTAGACCGGATGGAGGACCCGGAGGGCCGGGAGTGGGCGGAACATTTTTTGAGCAGCTGGCGAGAAAAAGACAAAGAATTACATAGATCCACGCTTTTCTGACCCTTCGGCTTTCCACCGCCCCCCTCCATAACGCGGAAACGAACGAGACTACATATCGCTGACTTCGCCGTTTTTCTCCATCTTTGCGAGGTCTTCAAAGCGGATGTCAATGCCGAGAATTCCGGCTATTTCCTCGGTTACGTCCCTGATCGGAGCGGAAACCGTAATACACAGCGCCCCAGTGTACCTAGAAGTGTAAAAGTCCGTGACGTGAACCTTGCCGTCTTTCATGGGCTCTATAAACCAGGGCCGGTCTGAGAGGTCCTCTCCCACCTTGGCGCTCTCGTATTTCGCTTTGTCTACTATGTGCGTGATGTTGCGTGTGATTTTCCGCCCCTGCCCGTCAGTCACGTAAATGTACTGAATGAACGGATTGAGTTCGAGAAGAGTCTGAAGCAAAGGCTCCAGGCGCTCGGGGTCGAGGCTTCTCATCATTTCACTTTCAACGACCTCTTCGACCAGGTGCGCGGCAAGCTCGTAGGCATGCTGCTTGAGCCTGTCGAACTCACTGATGAAATACTCAGGCAGATACCGTCTCGCCCACCGCTCCAGTTCATCATTCGATATGGAGGTATTGCGCCCCTTTTCGTACTCATGCATCACACGCTTGTAGATTTTCAGGACCCCGGGATGCCTCTTGTCAAGGCGCCGATCCTCATCGAGCCGCAGCCTGTGATTTACCCAGTAAGCCACGCTGGCGACACCGGACTTGTCCGCGATGGTAACGCTGACAGGCCTTCGCAAGAGTTTCCTGGTATCGAAGATATTGTAGATTTCCTCGTTTTTTACCAGCCCGTCGGCATGGATACCCGCACTGGTGGCGTTGAAATCATCACCCGTGAACGGATAATTGGACGGCACCGTGTAGCCGAGTTCCGATTGAAAGTATTCGACGATATCGGTAATCGCAGTTGTGTCCGTACCGTTCAGCGTGCCTTTGATGCCGATGTATTCGAAAATCAGGCCTTCGATCGGGGCATTGCCGGTGCGCTCACCGAACCCGAGCAGGGTCCCGTTTGCCCCGCTGCACCCGTAGAGCCATGCGGTTGCGGCATTGATCAACACTTTGTGGAAGTCATTGTGGCCGTGCCATTCCAGGAGATGTCCAGGCACGCCGGCATCATCAATAAACGCTCTTACAAGTTTGGGCACACTTCTGGGCAGAGCAGCGCCCGGATAAGTCACACCGAAGCCCAGCGTATCGCAAAGGCGGATTTTGACGTCAATACCGCTTTCTTCTCTGAGGCGCATCAACTCGACAGCAAACGGGATGCAGAAGCCCGGTATATCCGCGCGCGTAACATCTTCGAAATGACACCTCGGAACGATTCCTCTTTCCAGGGCAGCCCGCACAATCCTCAGGTACTTATCGAGGGCAGCCTTGCGATTGATGTTGAGTTTCAGAAAGGTATGATAGTCGGAGACCGAAGTCAGGATCCCAGTCTCCTTGAGGCCCACCCCGGCCACCAGATCCAGGTCCTCTTCAACGGCCCGGATCCATCCGGTTATCTCGGGATACCTGTACCCTTTGGAAAGGCAAGCATTAAGAGCCTGCCGGTCTTTATCCGTATACAGGAAGAATTCCGTCTGGCGAATTACGCCGTTCGGACCCGACAGACGGTGAAGCATTTCGAATATGGCTTCGATCTGCCTTACGGTGTAAGGGGGACGGGCCTGCTGGCCGTCACGAAATGTGGTATCGGTAATGAATATGTCTTCGGCCGGGTCGATAGGCAGCAGTTTGTGGTCGAAGTCAATTCGGGGCACCTCATCGTAAGGGAAGATGTCCCTCATCAGATTGGGTTCGTCCAAATCCTCGACGTTGGGCAGCCGATAATCCCGACGTTCATGGTCCAACACCCGCTTTTTAGGGTTCCAGCGAGCCATAACAATTCCTCGTCAGAAAAACCTGGGAGTTGCCCGGCCGGGCAGTCAAGCGAGCACTCCCGTTTTCAACCTCAATGTATTGGCGCCGAAAGAACTATTTCCTTTGAAACTCGACTTTGACGCAAAGCTCCAGAAGCTGATTCACATCGGCCTCGGACGGGGCATTCGTCATGAGGCAGGTTGCTTTCTGGGTTTTTGGAAATGCGATCACATCGCGTATCGAACCCGACCCGCTCAAAAGCATCACCAGCCGGTCGAGCCCAAAAGCAACTCCTCCATGGGGAGGCGCGCCGTACTGAAGCGCTTCGAGCAAGAATCCGAATTTTTCCTGCGCCTCCTCGGCGGAAATTCCCAGCGCGCCGAAAACCAGGTTTTGGATCTCCCGCTGGTGAATACGAATACTGCCGCCACCGATTTCGATCCCGTTGAGGACAAGGTCATACGCCCTGCTCCGCACTCCTTCCGGGTGGGTTTCCAGCATTCCGATGTCGGACTCCAGCGGCGCCGTGAACGGATGATGGACTGAAGTGTATCGCTTCTTTTCGTGGTCCCATTCCACAAGTGGAAAATCGGTAACCCAGACGAAATTGAAGTCTTCCGGATCGATCAGTCCCAGTTGCTGGCCGAGCCGTACCCGCAGGTTTCCAAGGGAATCGTTCACAACCTTGCGCTGATCGGCCACAAACAGGATGACGTCCCCGGTTTGTAGTCCCAGGCGTTGTTCCAGAGACCGATGCACGTTTGCCGGCAGAAACTTCGCAATTGGAGATTGCCACCCTTCGGGCTGGACCTTGATCCACGCCATGCCCTTTGCTCCGAAGATTTTAACAAAATCGATCAGATCATCCAGCTCTTTTCTTGAAAGATCTCTGCCCCCGGGAACGCGCAGTGCTTTGACTATCCCCCCGCGCTCGATCGCATCCCGGAACACCCTGAAGTCTGATTCAGCAACGATATCGGTAACTTCGGTCAAATACAGGCCAAAACGCATGTCCGGTCTGTCGGTCCCATACCGGTCCATTGCCTCCCCGTAAGTCATCCGGGCAAAAGGAACTTTCAGAGAGATACCTTTCAGCTCACGAAATATCAGAGTGACCCAGCCCTCGATAATTTCGAAAATCGCTTCTTCGTTTATGAAAGACATTTCCAAGTCGAGCTGAGTAAACTCAGGCTGTCTGTCGGCCCGCAGGTCTTCATCCCGGAAGCACTTGACGATCTGGTAATATTTTTCAAACCCGGCAATCATGAGAATCTGCTTGAAGAGCTGAGGTGACTGCGGCAAGGCAAAAAACTTACCCGGATTGACACGGCTTGGCACCAGGTAATCGCGAGCCCCTTCCGGCGTACTGCGTGTGAGCACCGGAGTTTCCACTTCAATAAAACCGAGATCGTTGAAGTAGCCGCGGGTCAACTGGGCGACTTTGTGTCTCAGAAGAAGATTCTGAAAGAGTTTCGGGCGTCGTAAGTCGAGATACCGGTACTTGAGGCGTATGTTCTCGCTTGCTTCCACATCGTCTTCCACCTGAAAAGGAGGCGTCCTGGAGCTGTTTAGTATCCGCAGCTCGTTCACTGCGACTTCAATTTCACCGGTAGGCAACTTCGGGTTGGCCATTCCTTCTGGGCGAAAACGCGTTTTTCCTTTTATCGCTATGACGTACTCGCTGCGGATGTCCCCTGCCCTTTCGTGGGCGTCCACGCTGATCTGGGGGTCAAAGACAACCTGAGTTATTCCCTCGCGGTCCCTCAGGTCGATGAATATCAAGCCGCCGTGGTCGCGGCGCCTTTGAACCCATCCCATGAGCACGGCTTCCCGGCCGACGTCTCCAACCTTCAAGCTGTCGCAGTCCGCAGTTTTTCTCCATTCACCGAGCTGGTCGAGAACCACAGGGCTTTCCTGGATCTCTGCAAAATCATCCCCCGTATGGGGCTCAAGCAAATTCACCTTGGGTTTCCTCCGAGGTATCTAAATTCCATCCCCCTTGCCGAGGGCTTATTTTAACCCGATTTTTCCGATTCGAGCCCGAGCATCGAGTCTATAACATTATCCAGAGAGATTTCCTTCTGAGACTTTGTCTTCATGTCACGTAACTGGATTTGGCGACGCGTCAGCTCATCTTCGCCAAGGATAAGAACATAGCACGCGCCGGATTTGCCGGCGCGGCGCATTTGCGCCTTCAGGCTTCGTCCCTCGTAGTCCATTTCGGCCTCCAGGCCGCTGCCGCGTAGCTGCTGCACAATCAAGAAAGCGTGCTCCCTGGGCTCCTCGCCCATGGCGGCCACAAAGACGCGAGGAGTCCTCACCTCTTCCCGGTGTTCCTGTTGGAGCAGAAGTATAAGCCGCTCCATTCCGAGTGCAAAGCCTATGGCCGGCACATCCGGTCCACCGAGATCCCGCACCAGACCATTGTATCTGCCGCCGCCGCCGATTGCGTTCTGGGACCCCAGCCGGTCCGTGATTACCTCAAAAGTCGTACGCATATAGTAGTCGAGACCGCGAACGATTCGCGGATTTATAACATAAAATGTTCCCAGTCTTTCAAGATGGCTTTTCACGGCATCAAAATGCGAACGGCATTCTTCACATATGTGATCGATAATTAGAGGAGCGCTTTCGAGCATTGTCCGGCACCTCTCGACTTTGCAGTCGAACACGCGAAGCGGGTTGGCGTCTTTTCGGCGCAGACAATCCGGGCAGAACTGATCCCCTTGTTTTTCCAGGAAGTCCCTGAGAATCTCCCTGTAAACCTTCCTGCACTCGGGACATCCTAGCGTGTTGATGTTGAGAACGATCCCGGAAATGCCTATCCGGTCCATAAAAAGACGCAGCATGTGCATCATCTCGGCATCGATCATGGGGCTGTCAACGCCGAAAACCTCAGCGTCGATCTGATGAAACTGCCGATAGCGCCCTTTTTGAGGACGTTCGTGCCGGAACATCGGCCCGATTTCATACAGTTTCAGAGCGCCCGAATCGGCATGGAGCGCATGCTGCACGTAGGACCTAACGATCGAGGCCGTTGCCTCCGGGCGCAGGGCCAGCCACTCGCCGTTCCGGTCCTGAAAGGCATACATTTCTTTTTCTACTATATCGGTACTCTCTCCAATGCTTCGGGCGAAGAGTTCCAGCTTCTCGGGCACAGGGGTCCTAATTTCACGGTAACCGAAATTATGGAGAATTTCCCGTGCCGCATTTTCCACCTTTTGCCACCAGCCCACCTGGTCCGGCAATATATCATTCATTCCTCTAATGGCTTGAATATTTTCCATCTTTTTCCCCGACACGAATCAAAACTTCAGCACAATCGGATACTTCTAAAAAAGGCGCAAATAAAAGTCAAGGGAAACCCTGAGGTAACGGAAATATACGGGATAAAATGATAATTCGAGGAGATTGGGCCGAGGGCAGCAGCCTGAAACAGGCGCAGCCGGATTCTAACCAGTCATGTTTTCGGAGGCAAATTCCAATCAGTCGTTCAATCGCCGTGGTTTGCATTGATTGATGCGATCGGGATGGAAGATATAGTTCCAGTCCAGCTTCAAATTTTTGCAATACCAGCCGCATTTTTCCTCTGATGGAGGCGAAGCCGTCGCCGTCGAGTCGCAGTACGGGTGTTGCACCGGCTGCAGCGCCAGGGCCGCAAGAAGTCCGGCCAATATTATTTTCTTTTTTAGATTGTTCATCCTAAGTCTCCTTATCAGAACCAAGATAACAATTGAGGAGCAGGGAGCCAGGAGCCGGGGACGATAAGAGCGGCCCCAAAGGGAGAAAGCGGAACACGTTTCGCTAGAATCTGCCTATAATTCAGATACTTACCAAGAATGGAAAATTTTTGAGGACTCGGGACGAACGGCGTCTTTGGCGCAGGAATGTTACGGATCAGTTCGGGTTCCTGGTAACCAGGGCTTCCATGTTTTCTTTGCTGTTAAACTCATCTGCGAACTTAATGGCGGAATCACGCGAAGAAAACGAGCCAACAAGGATACGGTTCCATTTGACGGCCCCGAGGTCGAGTGATTCGACACGGGGCGAATATCCCCTGGCCTTCAATTTTTCAATCAGCGCCTGCGCCTCTTTTTCTTTTAACGAAGCCACCAGAAGAGTGTACTGCTCGCCCGCGATTTCGGCCTTTTGAGGCTTTTCGGCTTGCAGGGCGGAGGGCCTTTCATATGGACGGGACGCAGGCAGCCGTTTCGCGGCTTCTTTTGGCGGCTCTTTCGCAGGCGCGGCAACAGGGGCATCGGGAACCGGTTCGGGTGGTTTCTGAGCGGTAGTCTTAGGCATTCCACCCTTATGGGTCAAATCTTCATAGTATTTCAGCGATTCGAGCATCTTCCTGGGGTCTTCCCAGGTTGCGGCAGCTTTGGCGTAAGGCTGGTCAGTCTGTTTTCCCAGCCCCAGAAATCTTAGGAACCTGCCTTTCACCGAATCGTCATCCGGCCCAACCACGGCTACACCCCTGCCCACAAAAATTCCGAGCGTGAACATAAAACAAAGTGCCAATATGAGAGTCGAAGCATAGAAAACAATTTTGCCCGTGGTCAGATCAAAACGGTATTTTTGGCCATCACGCCAGGGACGGGATTGTTCTTCCAGATCTGTATTGACGACGACCAGCTTCGGGCGAGTCATGGTTCTTCCCCCTGATAACAACCACCGGCAATCGGCTTCAGCCGCCGCCAAGGGCTAAAAACCAAGCTACATCTTTTGAGGCGCACTCACACCGAGAAGCCCCAGAGCGTTTGCGATAACTTCTTTTATCGCCGCGGCCAGGCAGAGCCTGGCTTTGGTCAATTCGGCATCGTCGCTCAGAATGCGGTTGTCATGGTAATAGCTGTGAAACAGCGAAACCAGTTGACCAAGATAATATGGAATATAGTGCGGCTCAAGGGACCGCGCGCATTCACAAAGAACTTCAGGGTATTCCCCGAGCAGTTTGATTATTTCAAATTCTTGGGCAACCTGCAAGAGATTGAGCGTATTATCCGAAATCTCACGCCAGTCGAATATGACACCCCGCTCCCGCGCCACCTCGAACACGCTGCAAAGGCGCGCATGAGCATACTGCACGTAATAGACGGGGTTATCGTTGCTCTGTGCCTTGGCCACCTCCAGGTCGAAATCGAGCGGGCTGTCCGTACGGCGGGTGAGAAAAATAAACCGTGTGGCATCTTTTCCAACCTCATCGACCACTTCCCGCAACGTTACGAACTCGCCTCCACGGGTGCTCATTGCCACGGGCTCACCTCCCCGCAGCAAATTTACAAGCTGCACCAGGACGATCCGAAGGTCTTCTTTGGCACGGCCGATCGCCTGCACCCCCGCCCGCATCCTTTCTACATATCCGTGGTGATCGGCGCCCCATATGTCTATGACCGAACTGAAACCGCGCTCGAACTTGTCCAGATGGTATGCCAGATCGGCGGCGAAATAGGTGCTCGCGCCGTTTGCCCTGACCACCACCCTGTCCTTCTCGTCTCCAAATTCGGTGCTCCTGAACCAGACGGCCCCTTCGTCATCGTAGATGTAGCCGCGCGCCCTGAGGGATTCAATCGTTTTTCTTATGAGGTCTTGTTCGTGAAGCTTGCGCTCACTGAACCAGTTATCGAAATGGACCCCGAAAACGTCCAGGTCTTCTTTTATTCCATCAAGAATTGAGTTTCCCGCGTAATCGGAAAATACCTGAAGCACCGCATCAACGGGCGTGTTGCGAAACCGGTCTCCGAACTCCTTTATGGCCTCATGCGCCAGATCCCGCATATATTCCCCGCGGTAGTGATTATCGGGGAACTCGACGTTTTCTCCCAACCCCTGAAGGTATCGGAAATAGAGGCTGCGGCCCAGTGTATCCATCTGGTTCCCGGCGTCATTTATATAGTACTCCCGCTCCACGTCGCAGCCGCGTGCCTGGAGAATATTCGCCAGGGCGTCTCCTATAGCCGCACCCCGTCCGTGTCCTATATGCAGCGGACCGGTCGGATTGGCGCTCACGAACTCCACCTGGACCTTGGGTCCCTCCTCAATGTCGAGCTTTCCGTATCTTCCCGGATTATCCAGGATCTCACGGATGATCCCATACCACGCCGCACGCTTGATAAAAAAGTTAATGAACCCCGGCCCTGCTATTTCCACCCTCTCAAGGATGCAGCCGGTATCATTGAGACGGGTGACTATGGCCGACGCGATCTCACGGGGATTTTTCCGGAGTTGCCTGGTGAGCCCCAGAGCAATGTTGGTTGCATAGTCCCCATGCTCCGGGGTCTTGGGTATATCGAGTTCTATCCTGACTCCCGCCTTAAGATCCCCTGCGACGGACTGCACCGCCTCTTCGATCATGGATCTGAGGCTGTTTCGGACGATGCCCATAGTAGTTGTAATCCTTCCACGACTGAGTTTGAGACAGGCATATATAACACCACGCACCGGTGTTTCAAGATATCTTTGACCGGTTAAGCTTCCTTTCACCTTTCCCGCGCTGAAACGCCATCGGGCCGGGCACGTTCATTGTAAAAAATCTCGCCGAGCAGATACTTTTGTCTTGCAGCGGGGCTGGAAACTGCAACGGAGGCTATATAGAGTCCGCGTCCGCGTTCATCGCCAGCACAGGCCTTCCACCCGACAGTTGCTTTCCTTACACGGCTACCGACAACTCATGCTCCAATGCCGCATGTCCTTACCGGCAAAGCGAAACCGACGCTACTGCGGGCTGGAAATGGGTGGCAACCAACTCCCCGACCGTTGCCGGTCTGAAAAGCGCTCTGCTCACATACGGTCCGCTCGTCACTATATTCAACGTCTATTCAGATTTCTACTCATATGCCGGAGGGGTCTACTCTTACGTATCCGGGTCCTACCAGGGCGGACATGCGGTCGAAATAATCGGCTTCGACGACGCAAATCAGTGTTTCATCATAAAAAAACAGTTGGGGCACAGGCTGGGGGGAGTCGGAGCCCGGGCCCATATCCACACCCGGATTTTTTAGAATATCCTATAACGAGGTCAAGGACCCGAACGTGCAGTTTGGACAGGATACTATCGCTTTCAATGCATACAGGTCCGGTCAAAACACCTGCACTTATTCCCTGTCACCCTCCATGGTCACCGTGTCTTACTCCGGCGGATATGCCAACGTAAGCGTAACTTCTCAGGCCGGACGTTCATGGACAGCCGTGAGCAATGTGAACTGGATCAGGATTTCGTCAGGTGCAAGCGGCACCGGCAACGGCACGGTCAGGTATTATGTCTATCCGAATAACACCAGAAAAACCTGGACCGGCACCTTGACCATTGCCGGAAATACCTTCACGATAAACCAGAAGACAAGAAATCAGGGGAAGTAACGAAACAAAATCAACCGTTTCCGGACAAGTGCACGAAGGCCGCCCAGGGGAGCCAGGCGGCCTTCACATTTTGTATTGAGTCGACACTTTTCCGGTCCGGTGAACGCCGGGCCACGCCCAGCGGGCATCCGCCGGAAGGCATCGGTCAAATCCGATGGATTATTACAGAGGCCGTGGGGGTTGTCTTCAGCCAGGGAGCCTGGTTTCCAGCGCCATAGCGATTTTTTTCTTCAGTTCGGTTAAATCGAAACTCTTTACGACATAGAAATCGGCTGCAATCGACTTCATGTCTTCTTTGAAAGTGTCGTAAGCGGTCGAAAGGATAACCGGCAGATCGTAGAAACTGTTGCGTATGTCCTGGAGGAGGTCCAGACCGTTATAGTCAACCATCTTTATGTCCAGAATGACCAAATCCGGTTTTTCCTCCTCAATTGTTTCCAGAAGCTTGTAGCCGCTTTCAGCCGTGATCACTTCGTATCCGGCCTCCTTGAGTTCCTCGGAATATAGCAGTCTGATGTGTTCTTCATCATCGACAACAAGGATTTTCGGCATAGCTCATTCCCCTTCTCTGGTCCACACCCTGGTAATATAAGGTTTGTTTTCTTCGAATATCATGCACTCGTTTTCAATGTACTCTTCGGCCTGCTGCAGAGACATCCTTTCGGTTTTTCTGACATAGGACAGGACTTTACCGAGGTAGAGCGGGAGCAGCCCATCCAGCAGGTTCAATCTTTCCGGGGGTGGCATCCTGCGGTAGGCAGCGGCCGAATCAAACAGAATGGTCAACCAGGTCTGGGTCGGAAAGGAAAAATGCTGCAGTCCAATCGACCTTATTTCCTGGAGTTTGGGGGCGACCATCGGACCGTAGACCTGCTCCCATAACCAGTAATACTTGTCAAAGCCTTCAAGGAACATTTCATGCAGACGCGCCGCATTAATGTCGACCGGGAGCGGGGTTTCAATCTCCTGCACGTCGGTCCCGGATAATGCGGTCGGTTTGCTCCATTTTACCTGTTCCCAGAAACTCTGATAGACCTGCATCAGTTCGAAAATGGTGCCGAGCGCCTCGCGGAAAAGCATACCCAGGTGCGCATACTGGTCTTTGAGCCTATGCACCTTTGGAGCTCCCATAAACGCCTGAACCATCGGGAGCCTGGTAGCTAGCGCTATGTTGGTCATCCATATGTCCACTCCGAAACTCTCAACCGTTTCGTTCCAAAGGGACGGATCGAGGAAGGTGTCGAGCAGTTTCGGGCTGAAGCCATAATCCCCCACGTTCGCCTGCCGCACCCGCCTTCCATAAAGGCACCGAAGCAGCGGATAGATGATCGAAGTTGTCAGGGTTGCTTCATATTTATGACGCATGTACAGAGGGCAGACAAACCCGGCGCCTTTGAGCACCGGGGCGCCCAGGTTGCGTATCCACACCGGGGATATGTTCTTTATGTCCGCCTCAATGACTATGAGGGCTTTGGGCTGAAGTGACCGGGCTTTTTCGAAAAAATTACGGACATTTCTCCCTTTGCCGGCAGCTCCGGGCTCGGTGGAAAGGTATAGTCTCGGCGTCTTCCCCGGCGCGGCGAAAAAAGCCTCCCGCGTGCCGTCTGTCGAGCAGCTATCGCAGTTTACGATAGCACACTGCATATCGGGAAAGTACTCACTAAGACCTCTATCGACTTGCTCAGTCGTCCTGGCAATACTTTCGACTTCGTTTGCCGATGGGATTCCAACCAGGATGTCGGCCCTTGTAATGCCCGCCGGGTTTTCTTCTAAGAACGCCATCGTTATTCTCCGACCATTATTTCCGAGGGGGCGCGCCGCTCCCTTTCAGATATTTGAATACATCAGCATCGGTGCTAAGCACGAAGGAGCTGTTGTTGTTAAAATTGCGATACAATTCCAGGGTTCGATATAAAGAGAAAAACTCAGGGTTTTTGTTGAAAGCATCCGCATATATCCTGGTTGCCTCCGCGTCCGCTTTGCCCCTTATTTCCTGCGATTTCCTGTACGCTTCCGAGGTGAGCTTCGCCAACTCCCGCTCCATCTGGCCCAGAACCGCAGCCCGCTCTCCTTCGCCTTCCGACCGATACTGGGCGGCAATGCGCTTACGCTCCGAGATCATTCGGTCAAACACTTTCTGTTGGACAGATTCAACATAATTGATGCGTTTTATCCGGATGTCGAGCAGTTCCATTCCGAATTCAGGAATTAGCTTTGAAGCGTCGGCCACCATCTCCCGGGTGATTTTTTCCCGGCCCTTTTGGAGGTGGTCGGTCTGCTCGGGGCTCTCAAAGCCTGACTCCAGTTGCTGGGCCTCCGGGATACCCGCTTCACTCAGCTTTTGTTTAGCTTCGGCCCAACCTTCGCTCCGGACCAGTTCAACGAGGTCGTTGCTGGAAACATGATCGCGAACCACGGAATCAATTATTCCGTCAAGACGGCTGTTGGCTGTCGGTATCGATCCAACGCGCTTAAGGAACAGCAGCGGGTCCTTGATCCGCCAACGGGCGGTAGTGTCCACCCAGATGTATTTCTTGTCCTTGGTCGGGAACTGATCGGGGCGCCCATCCCATTTCATTATACGCTTTTCAAAAAAGTTCGCCGTCTGGATAATAGGGTATTTGAAGTGAAGCCCTGCTCCGGTGATCGGCTGACCGACAGGGCGGCCGAGCTGGGTGATCACCACCTGCTGGGTCTCACTGACCACGAACAAAGAAGCTCCGACAAGAATTGCCAAAACGACCACCGCCCCTATAGCTAACTTGGCCCAATTGGGAACCATGATTATTTCCTTTCCGAAACCGGGCTCAATGTCATTTAGGCTGCGCCTGAGGACTTTGAGTTTTTTCACCCGGCACATGCAGTTTGTCCAGGTTGAACAGCGGCAGGACGTTTTTTTGCGCCTCGTCAATTACGTACAAATGGTCGATTCGCCCCACCAGGGCCTCGAATGAGTCGAGGTACATCCTGCGGCGAGTCACTTCAGGCGCCTTTTCATACTCCGCAAGAATATCGAGGAACCGCTTGGCCTCGCCTTCACTGCGGTTGACACGTTCAAGGGCATAACCCTCAGCCTGAGTCACGGTTTGCCTGGCTTCACCGACAGCCCTGGGAATCTTCTGGTTATAGGTCTGCTGCGCATCGTTTATCATGCGCTCCTTTTCCTGCCGGGCTTCGTTCACTTCATTGAATGCGGGCTTTACGGGGTTCGGAGGATTCGCATTCTGGAGCTGCACCCCAACGATCTGGAGGCCTGTCCGGTAGAGATCCATAATTTCCTGGATCTCAACCCTGCACTGATTGGCGATCGATGCCCTGCCAACTGTCAACACCTCATCCGAGTACCTGTTTCCGACAATCCGGCGCATTACGGATTCCGAGATATCATCCAGGGTGGATTCCACACCGCTGACTTGGAAAAGATACTGGACCGGATCCTGTATCTTATACTGAACAGTCCACTGCAGATTGACAACATTCAGATCGCCGCTGAGCATAAGGGACTCTTCCTCGTATCCCTTTTCCACAAACTGGGACCGCACGTCCGGCTGCACGGTTCGATAGCCATATTCCCGCTGCAGCACCCGTCCCGTCACCACCTTGCTCACTGTATCGATGCCGAAGGGGACCTTGAAATGAAGACCGGCGTCTGCTGTGCCAACATATTGGCCAAATCTTTGAATGACCGCCGTCTCCTGGGGCTCCACAGTGTAGTAAGAGCTGAACCCGAGGACAAGCAGAACGACGATGACAGCCAGGATGGCGATCAGGCGGTACGAGGATGAAGGAGCGGACCTGAATCGTTGCGCCAACCACCTTAAGATTTCTTCGAGATCCTGAGGCGGACCACCTCTTTCCGGCACCCGTCTTCCGGGCGGCCTTTCCCAAGTCATGAATGTTCTCCAATTCGAAAGCGCGAAGCTTTCCGTGAAAAAAGATTACACTACAGGTCCCTTTTGTGCAGGGCTTCAAAAATGTATGCGAAGACAACCAAGAGGCCAGCGATAAGAAAGATCAACCAGACGCTCGAATCCGGGAAAAAAACCCGTGAAAGCAGGACACCAAAGACCAACCCCAGAACGATCCTCATTATCATTACAGAGAAGCGCATATCCCCTTTCATCGGAAGTACGAATTGGGTTTCATTCCTGTCTGTCTCGTAAAGAATAATCAAATTGTTGATACGGTCGAATCTAACGGGATTGGAAGGTAATGTCAAGCATCACACTGGGCAAAGCACCGGCGCAAAACAGTTGCGTCCCGGCGCCGGGTGGACCTCTGCATTGGCCACCCATTTTTTCAGTCCATCCCCTCTATTCCAGCGGAAATCCGGCGGCTGAAACGCCGGGAACCAACGGCCCCGCCCTTCAAACCTTTGATTGCCGGGATTCAAACGACCCTGTAATCAACCATTTTTTCTGTCCTAGAAGTGTGCTATTAATGGCTCAGTTGGGGGCATTTTTTTTCATTTGCTTGTGGTGGCCTGGGGCGAAGTATTTTGGTTACCGCGAGATGGCGCACGGGGGCTGAGGGGGCAGGTGTTTAGCAATAGCTATAAGCGGTCTCTTGACTATCTGTACGGACTTCAGAAATACGGAATCAAGTTCGGCCTGAACTCCACGCGAAATCTTCTTGCGCGGGCCGGAAATCCGCACCACAGGCTCCGTTTCATTCACGTAGCCGGGACCAACGGCAAAGGCTCCACAGCGGCCATTCTCTCCCGCATTCTGACCAATCATGGGGTCAGAACCGGTCTGTATACTTCACCACACCTCGTGCGCTTTACCGAACGATTTCGAATCAATGACGATGAAGCCTCAGCAGAGAGGATGCTCCAGGTTTTCGAAAAGATTTACGAAACGCTGGATGGAAGCCAGGTGCCGACCTTCTTTGAAATGGTGACTGCGATGGCCTTTCTCTACTTCTTTGAGGAACAGGCCGATTTCGTAATTGCCGAAACCGGGCTGGGAGGCCGGCTCGACGCTACAAACGTCATCAACCCCGAGGTTTCCGTAATAACCAATATAGGTTTCGACCATCAGGAATTTCTCGGATGGACTCTTTCTTCGATCGCTCACGAAAAAGCAGGCATTATCAAACGAGAGGTCCCTGTGGTAACAGGTGCGCTTCAACCTTTGGCGCAGGGGGTCCTCAAGACTACCTGCATGAATAAGAGCGCGCCCCTGTACCGCTTCAAGTCCGATTTCCGAGTGAGACGCTACTCCGACGGGTCCTTTCAATACAGCGGCATCCGAAAACGGCTGCCATCTCTCAGCCTCAATCTGATCGGATCTCATCAGGTGGATAATGCCGCCCTAGCCCTGGCAGCACTGGAGGTACTCGAACAAAAAGGTCTCCTGTCGCTGTGGCCGGGGACAATAAGGCAATCAATGCGCGAGGTAAAATGGCCGGCAAGGCTGGAGATCCTGGAGACCAACCCCACAATCGTTCTGGATGGAGCCCATAATCCCCAGGGGGCCGAATCTCTTCGTTCCGCATTGAAAGAAAGTTTCACTTACAAAAAGCTTCATCTGGTTTTGGGCATAATGGCCGACAAAGACATTGTGGGAATCCTCAGGCGTTTGCTTCCAATTGCTGAGACCGCCATCTTCACCAGACCCCGTTACGCCAGGGGCGCAAACCCCGATGATATCAAAAAAATGGCCAGACCCTACATACAGAAGTACTACGTGATTCCGGAGGCGGCCAGCGCCATTCAAGAGGCCAGGCATCTGGCCGCCCCGGATGACCTGATCTGTATTACCGGCTCACTTTATTTTGCCGGGGAAGTCAAGGAAATTTTTGGGGAGCCTGCCCTGTGAATCAAAGCTCATCAGCGCTAGCGTTAAGCAGATCTGCTCGGATTCTTTTCGTGCTTGTCTTTCTGGCGCTCATGGCGCCCCACGCTGCTGCAGCCGGCCCCCAGCCGGTTGGGAAGTCGGTCAAAATGCCCTCTTCTGCCCCAACCGTGTGGACCATCGAAGCCGATAAGCTGACACACGACCAGGAAAAACAGTTCTACGAAGCCGAGGGAAACGTAAAGATAAGTTCCACGGACAGAACAATAGAGGCCGATTACGCGTCAATAAACGAGAAAACGCGGCTGGCGGAACTCACCGGCAGAGTTACCGTTACGTATGGGAAGAACTGGCTCAAAGGAGAACACGTAACCTGGAATCTGGACACCGAAACCGGTTTCATGGACTCCGGGGTCATATACTTTTCCGAATCTAACTTTTTCGTTCAAGGCAAATCCATAAACAAGCTCAGCGCCACGGAATTTGACCTCAAAGAGGGTTTCGTCACCAGTTGTAATCCGGGTGATCCCGACTGGAAGATCCAGTTTAACCAGATGAAGGTCACAGTGGGCGGGACTGCGTGGACCCGGGATGCTTCTTTCTGGTCACGTGGCTGGCCCTTTCTCTATTCACCCGTGCTGGGCTTGCCGGTCGAACAGGAACGGCACTCAGGGTTTCTGATGCCCTGGGTGGGAAATTCGACCCTCAACGGCTTCGAATTTGAAGAACCTTTTTACTGGGTTATCCGGGATGATATGGACGCAACCTTCTACGCCCGGTACATGGTGAACCGCGGGGTCATGGGAGGCGTTGAATACCGCATAAATAATCCGGAATTCGGCAAGGGCATCTGGCAGTTCAATTTTCTGGACGACCAGGCCAGCAAGTCTTTCTTGGCGAACCAGGGTTACCCATACCAAACCGAAGACCGCTACTGGATTCGGGGCCGCCAGGACATAACGCTGCCATGGCAAATCGAAGCCAAAATCGATGTGGATTACGTAAGCGACAAGAATTTTCTCCAGGAATTCAGCAGGGGATCGCCTTCATACATTTATTCCGACCTGTTGTTTCGGCAGTATTTCAATCGAGGCATCCTCTACGACCAGACCTCTTTAGTGCGAGAATCCACCATTTATCTCGAAAAGCGGGACGAATCGGACCTGCTCAGCATGGACACCAGGTACTGGGAAAACCTCCAGAGTTCGACTTCGAACCAGACAGTCCAAAGGCTGCCGGCATTTTCGTATTCCATCATTCCAAAACAGCTTGACGGAAGCCCTTTCTATTACACTCTTCAGAGTTCGGCAGTAAATTACTGGAGACAGCAGGGTGATACCGATCAGAGGCTGGACGTATATCCGCGAGTGTATTACCCCCTGCATTGGGGTAATTATGTGGACGTGCAGTCCTCGGCTGGTTTTCGCACCGACTCCTATGCAATCCAATGGCAGGACGGTCCCGATAACTTCACCGAGCGCATAGTTCCGGACGCCAGGATTGACATGAGCTCGCGCGTCAACAAGGAGTTCCAGGCAGATTTCCTGGGCATGACGACGTGGCAACACGCCATCCGCCCCGAGCTTTCGTATGAATATGCGAGCCAGTCCCAGTACGGCCCCAATTACGGCCAGACCCCCACCATCGACCGGCTGGATGAATACCAGGCCAGAAATGGTGTTCGTTATGGCTTCACAACCTTTCTGACCGGCAAAGAGCAAACTACCGATGCCTCCGGGAATCAGGTCACGTCTTACTGGGAACTGATCCGGTTTCGTATTTTCCAGTTTTACAATGTGCAACGTCCCGCGGTGGAGGACCCGATTTTCGAAACCAATAACATCAAGCCTCTTGGGTGGTCACCCGTGGGTTTCAGGCTGGATATCATGCCGAAACGGAACTTTACCATATCGTATGATGTGGACGTGGACCTGACCGGTATCGGCCAGGGAGAAGCCCAGGACCTCTATGTTGTATACGACAACGGCCTGGGAGATATTGTCAGGCTGGACTACGAGCAGATCCCGAATCTTCAGATCAATGAAGCCACGATCTCCACATTTCTCAAGGTATACAGGAATTTCTATGTGAACACTTACCACGACTACTCGCTGGCTCAGGGGCTGATGTTCACCCAGGGATACGGGCTCAGGTATGTGCGAGGGTGTTGGGGAATAGGCGGTGGATTTGAGCGGGAAGGCAACGATAACCGTTTTATTTTCACCGTCGACCTGCTGGGATTGGGCAGTATTGGCGAGCCGCACTTTTTCGGCAGAACTCTTTTTGGCGAGTCCCGCGCGGGATATCAATATCCCCAGAGTTGGCTGATGCCGAGATAGGTTCCTTTTTCCCCAAATTAGGCAAATACCATCTTGACAATACTGCAATTCAGCTTGTATCATATACAGCTTTCAGGTTAATTCTCACAGATTTCGGAGTGCCGTTAGATGAAAACACAGAGCGCAAAATTCGAACCGGAAAAGCGCAAATGGATAGTCGTTGACGCTGAGGACCAGGTATTGGGTCGTCTTGCAAGTCAAATCGCCGTCAGAATACGGGGCAAACACCTGCCCACCTTTACTCCCCACGTGGACATCGGTGACTTCGTGGTCGTGGTAAACGCCGATAAGGTCAAACTGACGGGTGATAAGTGGAACCAAAAAACATATTACCGCTACAGCGGTTATATGGGCGGAGTCAAAGCAACCATAGCCCGCAAGCTCAACGATGAAAAACCCGAACGAATGATCCGGCTTGCGGTCTGGGGAATGCTCCCCAAAAACCGGCTCGGCCGCAAGCTGATAAAGAAGCTCAAGGTCTACAAGGGTCCGGATCATCCGCATGAGGCGCAACGGCCCGAAAATTTCAAACTCATCGAGAAATACAGTTAGGAGAGGCTCTTAGATGCCCGAACAACGCTTTTACGCAACAGGCAAAAGAAAGACTTCCATCGCCAGGGTTTGGCTTCAACCCGGCACTGGTCTGATTGTCATAAACAAGAAGGCGTCCGATCAGTATCTGGACAGGGAAACAAGCAAAATGGTGATCGCCCAGCCGTTGGTTCTCACCGGTACACTCGGCAAGCTGGACGTCTCAATAAACGTCATGGGCGGAGGTATTTCCGGGCAAGCCGGAGCGATCCGGCACGGCATTTCCAAAGCGCTCCTCGAACTCAATCCTGAATATAGAGAAGTTCTGAAACGGGCCGGTTTCCTCACGCGCGACTCGCGCGTCAAGGAACGCAAAAAATATGGCCGCAAGAGCGCCAGAGCACGATTCCAGTATTCGAAGCGTTAATCCCGGTCCACGGATAGAGCTGCCTTTTATCTGCTTTTATCCCAGGGGACCGATTTTTCCAATCGGGCAACCAGGATCGATTGCCCGGAATGAATATGGGGCGCTGCACCAAGGTGCACGCGCCCTTCATTTTTATGAGGGGACGGTCTTATGCTGAAAGTTGCGATCGCAGGGGCATCCGGCTATACGGGAATCGAGTTGGTACGCATACTCAGCGTGCATCCCTGTGCACAGATCCGCATGGTTTCCTCCAGACAACAGAAGGGGCAGCGCTTTGACGATTTCTATCCGGCTCTAAAGCGTCACTGCGATCTGGTATTCGAAGACACTGACCCGGAGAAGCTCGCCTCATCGTCCGACCTGGTCTTTACCGCCCTACCGCACGAGGCGGCCATGGACATTATACCGGGTCTGCTTGATCGAGGTGTAAAGGTTGTCGATCTCAGCGCGGATTACCGGCTCAAAGACCCCGAGATCTACCATCAGTGGTACTCGGCGCATAAGAACCCATGGCTTCTCCAGGAAGCTGTCTACGGTCTTCCGGAGCTATACGTTGAAAAGATTCGCACCGCTCGGCTGGTTGCGAATCCGGGCTGTTATCCGACAAGCATCATTCTGGCCTTGGCCCCGGTGCTTCGGCACGCGTTTATCGATCCGGACACGATAATTGCGGACTCCAAATCCGGAGTCTCGGGCGCGGGGCGCGGTTTGTCTCTGGGAGTGCATTTCTGCGAGGTAAGCGAGGGCTTCAAAGCCTACAAGGTGGCCGAACACCGTCACACGCCCGAAATCGAACAGGAACTCGGGATTCTTGCCGGCAGACCGGTCAGGATCAGTTTCACTCCTCATCTCGTCCCCATGAGCCGCGGCATCTTGAGCACGGTATACTCCAGTCTGAAGCCGGGCGTGGGGGCCAAGGATGTGGAGGAAGCATTCAGGAGCTTTTACGACGGCGCGCGTTTCGTTCGAATCGGCAATGGCGGAAATCTTCCCGTATCGCTTCAGGTGAGGGGCAGCAATTACTGCGACCTTGGGTGGCGGGTTGATGAGCGAACCGGACGCCTCATCGTCATTTCGGTAATCGACAATCTCACCAGGGGCGCAGCCGGCCAGGCCGTCTGCAATATGAATATCATGTGCGGCCTGCCCGAAGATGCAGGGCTCCAGGACGCACCCTGGCAACCGTAAGACGGCAAAAAGCAGTCTGCGAAAGCAGTGGGGGAGCCAGTGGCTTACTCGGTTTCCATGGCTCGAAAATGAACACGCATGATCCTAAAAGCCGGCGTAATATAAAATTGGTGCTTGAATATGACGGCTCGTCATACCATGGATGGCAGCGGCAGGCAGGTGCGCTGTCCATCCAGGAAGTTATCGAGGAGCGCCTCGGGGTCATGCTCGGACACAGGGCAGGAGTTTACGCATCAGGACGCACCGATGCAGGGGTACATGCGAAAGGGCAGGTGGTCAATTTTTATACGGGAACAAGCCTAACGCCTGATGAGATCCTGAGGGGACTCAACAGTCTTCTTCCTGACGATATCGTCGTCCTGAATGCTGGAGAAAAGGATGCGTCCTTTCACGCACGCTTCTCAGCGGTGAGTAAGGTGTATGAATATCACATACTTAACCGTCCGGTCCCCTCGGCGCTCCTGCGAAACTATGCATGGCACATCCGCCGGCCGCTTGCGATTGCGCCGATGGAACAATGTTTAGAAATGATTCACGGCCGAAATGATTTTTCCGCCTTCATGGCGTCGGGTTCCAATGCTTCGTCTGCCGAACGTGACATGCTCAGGGCCGTACTCGATCGCCCGTGGCCGGACCGGTTGAAGTTCACCCTCGAGGCGAACGGTTTCCTGAGACGCATGGTCAGGAACCTGATAGGCACAATAGTAGAGGTTGGAAAAGGGAAGCGCACGGTTGACGATTTCGAGCGCATCATCAAAAGCAAAGATCGCAAGCTGGCCGGGATGACGGCGCCGGGCCGCGGTCTGTACCTCGTTTCCGTGAACTACCCTGATAGCTGAATACAATCTGACCAGAGGTAATAAAATGAGATTATCCAGAAGAATCGGCAGGATTAAACCTTCAGCGACTCTGTCAATCAATGCCAAAGCCAAGGAACTCAAGCGAAACGGCGTCAGCATTGTCAATTTTTGCGTGGGGGAGCCCGATAGCGAAACTCCTCAAAACGTTCGGAATGCCGCGATTGACAGCATCCACAGCGGTCAGACCAGGTATACTGCGGTGGGAGGCATTGACGAACTGAAGGATGCGGTCTGCCGCATGATTCAGACAGAATACGGCATGCATTGCGGGCGGGAAAACGTTCTTGTTTCCTGTGGCGGAAAACATGCTCTCTATAACCTGCTCATGACCATTCTTGATCCGGGAGACGAAGTCATCATTCCCGCGCCCTATTGGGTGAGCTATCCCGACATGGTGGACCTGACCGGCGCCAAGTCGGTCACCGTGGCCTGTCCTGAGGATGCCGGTTTCATTCTGCGGCCCGAAGCCCTTGAAAGCGCCATCACTCCCAGTACGCGGCTTTTGATTCTCAACAGTCCTTCAAATCCAACCGGAAAGTATTATGGACCGGAAGATCTGAAAGCGCTGGCCGAGGTGCTCTTGCGGCATGAGACTGTGTTTATTGCAAGTGATGACATCTATTACCGGATCCTATTCGGAGGCAGGGAATGGGCTAACCTGGGGATGGTCGAAGAAAAGCTGCGGTCTCGCTTATTCATCATAAACGGCGTGAGTAAAAGCTACAGCATGACCGGCTGGCGGTTGGGCTACCTTATCGGCGACCCGGCTGTAATAAAGGCCGCAACGGATTTTCAGAGCCAGGTCACAAGTAACGCATGCTCCATATCCCAGTGGGCGAGCGTGGAGGCAATCACCGGCGATCAGGATTCGGTCCGGGAAATGGTGCAAAATTTCGAAAAGCGTTGCAAACACGTGCTTGAACGTATTTCCGATCTTCCCGGTGTAACATGTCCCGAACCGGACGGCGCATTTTATGTGTTCCCTAATTTAAGCGCTTACTACGGGAAAAAGTGTGGAGACCGCATCATCAGGGGGTCTTTCGACCTGGCCGAATACCTGATGGAGGAGGCTCACGTGGCTGTGGTGCCAGGGATCGCATTCGGCGAGGATAACTGCACCAGGTTCTCTTATGCGCTATCCATGGAAGAAATCGACCAGGGGTTTGACGCTGTCAAGAAGGCACTGGGAAAGTTAATCTAATCAGAATACAAGATGAACGGCAGGCAGTGAGCAGAAAATGATAGAAAGCCCCGCGCAGTCGACGCCGCCCCAGGTGGCCGGCCGCTTGAGGCCGGGGCTCTATCTTTTTCTCGTTCTAATCTGCCTGGTTTTCTTCGTGCCCGGGATATTCACCCTCCCACCCGTAGACAGGGACGAAGCAAGATTCGCCCAAGCTACGACACAGATGCTCGAAACCGGAGATTTCGTCCGGATATACTTTCAGGACGAGGCCCGCAATAAAAAACCCATAGCGATCTACTGGCTTCAGGCCGCCAGTGCTGCTCTTTTGGGGAGCGCCCAACATCGAAACATCTGGCCCTATCGCATTCCATCTCTTCTTGGGGCCATTCTTGCCGTTCTATTGACCTTTTCATTGGGGAAACGGCTCTTCGGAGAAAGAACCGGCCTGTTTGGCGCCGTTTTGACGGCAAGTTCGCTTCTGCTGATAATGGAGGCCCATCTCGCGACCACGGACGCCGTCCTGCTTGCGACTGTCCTGGCCGCCCAGGTTTCCCTGAGCAGGTTTTATGTGCGGGATAAAGCACCACCAGGGAACGGGGCTTTCCTGACCTTCTGGGTAGCCCAGGCGATCGGTATTCTTGTGAAAGGGCCGGTCACTCCCCTGATCAGCCTGCTGACCATCGGTTGCCTCTCAGCCGCCGACAGGGACCTCGGATGGTTGAGAGGAATAAGACCTGTTCGCGGCCTGGCTATGCTCGTTGTTCTTGCAAGTCCATGGGCCATTGCGATCGGCCTTGCCACGAAAGGCGCCTTTTTTCAGCAGTCGCTGGGGGGCGACTTTCTGACCAAGGTTGCCTCCGGCATGGAGTCGCACGGATTTCCACCCGGCTACTATGTTTTGCTGATGCCGCTCGCACTGTGGCCGGCATCGGCGCTTGCCGGCGCGTCTGTGTTCAGAGCATGGAAAACCAGATCTGCTCCATCTGTGAGGTTCTGCCTTGCCTGGGCGGCGCCGGCCTGGATTCTGTTCGAACTGGTGCCTACAAAGCTCCCGCACTATGTGCTTCCGCTCTACCCACCCTTGTGTCTTCTCGTCGCGCACGCCATAGTTTCCAGCGAGGAGGGCAGAACTGAAGAACTCGGCTCCAGGCTCATCAAAACCGGATACACCGCCTGCCAGCTTGTCATAATACTGCTTGGCCTTGCGGCTCTCGTCATCCCATGGATTGCGGGAAATCATTTCAAACCTGCCGGCCTGATCCCGGCGGTTACTGGCATTGCGGCGGCGGCGCTTTCCACATGGAAATTTTTCAGACGCCGCTACATACAGGCAACTGTTGTTTCGATAGCTGCAACCGCTCTGGTCCTGGCCCCTTTGCTTCAATGGGTAATACCCGGCGCCGACTGGCTGTGGCTCAGCAACAATGTGGCGAGCGCAGTGAAGCAGACTGCGGGAGACAATGTCCTGCTTTGTTCATCGGGCTATTATGAGCCGAGTCTTGTCTTCTTGCTCGGGACCCGAACCAGGCTTACCAATCCGGGCGGAGCCGCCCTGTTTCTCAAAAATAACCCGGAAGCTTTGGCCCTTGTGGCTGCCGGCGAAGATGAGGCTTTCAAACGCGAGGCCACGGATAAAGGTCTTCACGTGCGGCAGACCGGCGCATTTCGCGGGTTTAACTATTCAAAAGGGCAGAAGATGCTTTTGCGGCTGTATGGCAACCGGCAAGATGCGGGGACAGAAGAAACCGACCGGACGATTTCCGATTGCGGGGACCGGAAAATTCAGATACACGATTGAACTGTTTTGCAAATATTTATTTTATGTAAGATACGCATTTAAGGGGGCTCCAGCCTTTTGGGAGAAAAGCGATTGAAAAGAGCTTTATTTATTACGGCGGTGGTATTTTTGTGTTCGTTCGGCCCACCCGCTCCGGCCCAGCAGACAAGACCCCTTCCGATATACCCTCAGGCCAAAGTCGAACAGAAAAATCACGTTCATACGGACAAGGCCTACAAGCTGTATAAATTGTCCCGGAAGGAAAACCCAAGGCTGAAATGGGACAGTTGCCTTGCCTCAAAGGCCACTATCCGTGCCAGACGCATGGAAAAACGTGGTTATTTCGATCATGAAGACCCAAAAACCGGGACGAATCCGGTCTGGGCATCGGTCAGCCAGTGTATTCCCGCCAATAAAAAAAGGACCAAGGTCCCGGCAGGTGAAAACCTGGCAAGAGGTGTAGATACTCCGGAGAACATTCACAAGGCGCTCATGAATAGCCCAACACATCGAAAAAACATACTGGACCAGCGATTTAATCATATGGGTGTTGGCTGCTATGACCGGATATGCGTCGAATTGTTTGCCGGGTACTAATTCATTCTGTCATTTACATCAGAACCTACTGTTTCCGAACACTTGCATTTGACAGTCCAGGCCCTTTCCGATAGCATTCCTTTGTTTGTGTCCTTAAAATCGGGCGAAATGCCGGGCTGCTTCCGCTTTTTCATTTCCGGATTGTCACCGGGGAGAATGCACATTTACTGCCCTAGACTTTTTTTCTGAACGGCAGATGACGACCGCCGGCTGAATTATCGAGATTTAAGATAACTTTTCAAACCGGCACGTTGAGGGGGACAGGATGATAATCGGTCTCGACGTGGGTGGTACTCACACGGATGCTGTATTGATCGGAGACGGCCGCATTTTGCGGCAGGCCAAAGTCCCCACGGACCATGCCAATTTGTTCGATTGTGTATGGACCGGACTGGATAAGGTAACCGCGGATGTACCTCATGGGACCATTCGGCGCGCGGTCCTCAGCACCACTCTTACCACCAATGCGATTGCTGAAGGAAAGTTTGCGAAAACGGGCGTGATCGTATCGGCGGGGCCAGGCATAGATCCATCCAATTTCCGAATCGGGAGCCATTACCATTGCATATCCGGGTCGATTGACCATCGCGGTCGGGAAATCCAAGCCTTGCGAGAGCGTGAAGTTGAAGAGCTAGCCCGCAAATTTCGTGCTGAAGATATTCGTCAAGTTGCCGTCATATCGAAGTTTTCAATACGAAATCCGGAACACGAACTCAAGATGGCGAAGATCTTGCGCAATTCGTGCGACCATGTGGTCCTGGGGCACCGCATATCCGCGAACCTGAGTTTCCCCCGCCGAATCGCCACGGCGTGGCTCAATGCCGCTGTGCACCCTGTTCATAAATTGTTTTTTGAGGCGGTGGGGGAGTCGCTGAAGAAAAGAGGGCTCGAAATCCCCATTTTTGTGCTCAAGGCTGATGGGGGAACGATGAGTTTTGAATCTTCAATCGATGTGCCGGGCCAAACGATCCTTTCCGGCCCTGCTGCGAGCGTCATGGGGGCTTTGCCCTTTGCTTCCGAATCCGGCGACACCCTCGTTCTCGACATTGGGGGCACAACGACCGACATGGCCGTGCTTGTCGCCCGTGTGCCCCTGCTGGAGCCGCTGGGGGGCGAAATCGGAGGGCATAAGACCCTGATACGCTCTCTAAACACAAAGTCGATAGCTCTTGGTGGTGACAGCGCCGTGAGGGTGATAGACGGAGAGCTGGTGATCGGCCCCGAACGCCACGGCCCCGCGATGGCCTACGGGGGGCCGTTTCCAACGCCGACCGATGCCCTTTTTGTCCTGGGAAAAGCGCTGAACGGAGACGTCGACGCATCCCGGCGCGGTTTGCGGCCGATTGCGGACCAACTCGGCGCTGCGCTTGAAGATGCCGCCGGGCGGATCCTGGATTTGTCATGCCGAATGATCATTGCCGCAGCCGGCAGGATGGTCGAAGGCATCAACAGCAAGCCGGTCTACACGGTGAAAGAGATGCTGTCCGGCTATAAGGTCAATCCTGTCGAAATCCTGGCGCTAGGTGGACCGGCGCCTTTCTTTGCTCCCCGTATTGAAAAGCTGACTGGAATTCAGACCAGCGCAGTACCGCAATGGCATGTGGCCAACGCGATTGGAGCCGCCATGGCGAGGAATACGAGCGAGGTTACTCTTCTTGCCGATACTGAAAGAGGTGTGGCCATAGCGTCGGAAGAAGACTTCACCCAAAAGGTCGGCAGGGATTTCAGCCGAAATGACGCAATGTCGCTTGCCTTCGAGTTGCTTCGGGAAAAATGCATAAAGGCAGGCGCATCCGAATCGGAACTCGACCTGGAAGTAGTCGAGGACAATCAGTTTAATATGGTCAGAGGTTTTTACACCGCGGGACGAAACATACGAATAAAAGTCCAGACAAGGCCCGGCCTGATCCCCGAGTACCTGGAACTGGCCCGGTCAATGTTCAACCACTGCCTTCTCCCGGGGGCTATTTGAGGCTAAAAAAATGCTCTCAACGACAACCAGAACCGGCCTAGTGTTTTTCCCCGCTTTCGATTGGGCGATCAGTCCCACTCATCCCGAGCGTGAGGAACGCCTCCTCTATACACAGGACCAGGTATTCGAGGAGGGTATTCTCGACATCGATGGACTCGTGGAGTTCAAACCCGACATTGCCACGATAGAAGACATTCAACGCGTTCATTTCTGTGTTCCGGATGAGACGAGGGTGATTACGAAGTCACATCTTATAAGCGCGGGAGGCGCGATGACAATCGGCAAACAGGTGCTCGAGAAGAATATCGCACGAGGGTTTGCCCTGGTCCGTCCGCCGGGTCATCACGCAATGAGGGTGGTGCATGGGGCCCGAGGATTCTGCAATATCAACATAGAGGCCATGATGATCGAGTACCTGCGCCGGACCTATGGCGTTGACCGTGTCGCCATAGTGGATACCGACTGTCACCATGGCGACGGCACTCAGGACATCTATTGGCATGACCCCGATACTCTCTTCATATCCGTGCACCAGGACGGGCGCACTCTGTATCCCGGTTCCGGGTTTCCACATGAATGTGGAGGCCCGAATGCCGTCGGCACGACGATCAACCTGCCGCTGCCTCCAAGGAGTTCAGAAGAAGGCTTTCTCTACGTGCTTGAAAACGCAATCCTGCCCATACTGGAGGAATTCAAACCCGACCTGATCGTGAACTCAGCCGGCCAGGACAACCATTACTCGGACCCGATCACAAATATGAATTTCTCGGCTCACGGCTACGCAGAACTGACCAACCGCCTCAAACCCGACATAGCGGTTCTCGAAGGCGGATATTCCATAGAGAGCGCCCTGCCCTACATCAATGTGGGGATAATTCTGGCGCTGGCAGGTCTGGACTACAGCGGAATTCGCGAACCCGACTACGACCCTGCGAGGCTGCGGCAGGGCCCTGAAGTCAGCCGTCACATCGAAAAAGTGGTAGAGGAGATCCTGGAAATCTGGAAACAGGGACCCGGTATCAGGGAAGAGAACCGAAAAAAGCGCAAAACGTTCCAGCGGGACCGCCGCATTTTCTACGACACCGACCAGATTGTCGAAGGCCAGTTCGAAACGATCCGCGCCTGCCCGGACTGCAGCGGCCTTTTGACTATAGACTCGGAATCCGACCTGGGCCGCAAGATCTTTGCCATACATATCCCGCGCAAGGCCTGCAAGGAATGTAAAGAAGCCGGTTACAAAACCTATGACTCTACCGATTTGAGGAGGTATAATTCCATCTTCTTACAGGATCGGACCTCCGATCAGTATTTTTCGAAAAAATAAGCAATTGTTGTATGAAAACTTTCTTTATAAAGAATTTGACTCTGGAGGAGCTTGAGGGATGGGTGGGAACTCTTGGCGAGAGATCCTTTCGCGCCCGCCAACTCTTCCGGCACCTTTATGCGCGTAATATCACGTCATGGGACCAATGTACGGACCTGAGCCGAGCTTTTCGCGCACAGCTCGAATTTGTTTCGAAAATCGACGCTCTCTCCCTTTCCCGGATCGACGAAGCACCGGATGGAACCCGCAAATACCTGTTCAGGCTCCATGACGGCAACTTCATCGAGTCGGTGCTCATTCCTGACCCGCCAAGGTGTACTCTCTGTGTATCCAGCCAGGTCGGGTGCGCTCTGGGCTGCAAGTTTTGCCTGACTGGAAGCCTGGGATTTAAGCGCAACCTGGATACCGCCGAGATAGTGGACCAGGTGTGCCAGGCCCTGCGCGATCCCGCGCTTGGACCACAAATAAACAGTCTGGTGTTTATGGGCATGGGAGAGCCGCTGGCCAACTATGAGCAAGTCTTGCAGGCCATAAGGATCATAACGGACCCTAACGGCCTCATGTTTTCACATCGCCGCGTTACCCTGTCAACCGTGGGACTCATACCGCAAATGCGGCGCCTGGGGCTGGAAACGCCCGTAAATCTCGCAGTAAGCCTTCACGCGGCGGACGACCTGCTGAGAGATGAACTCATGCCGGTCAACAGGACATATCCTCTTTCCGAACTTATGCGGACGTGCCGCGAGTATCCACTCCCGCCCAGGAAAAGGATAACTTTTGAATACATCCTGCTGGCCGGTGTAAACGACAGCGCCGAACAGGCGAGAAAGCTGGCGGGAATACTCAAAGGCGTGCGGGCCAAGGTGAATCTTATACCTTTCAATCCCCATCCGGGATCTCCTTACCGGTCCCCCGGCGAAGAAAGAATTCTTGCTTTTCAGGATGTATTGCGAAAAGCTAACCTAACTGCGATAATCCGCAGAAGCCGAGGTAATGAAATAAGCGCTGCCTGCGGCCAGTTATCGTATTTGAGGCAACTGGCAGACAGCGAGCAACAGCATTGAAGCATCGAAGCCGAATGATTTTCAATTTGTGCTTCGCCAACTCTTTACAATAGAGGAACATTGATTTTGGGACCTGATTTTAGTAAACAGAGCGGCTTATGTCCGGTGATTGTGCAGGGTTTTGAAAGCGGCAAAGTCCTCATGCTGGCTTATATGAATGAGCTGGCCTGGGACAAAACCCTGGAGACCGGAAAAGCTCATTATTGGAGCAGATCCAGGCAGAGGCTCTGGATGAAGGGCGAGGAATCCGGAAACGTTCAGCTCGTGCGCGAGATTTCGATCGATTGCGATTCCGACACTATTCTCCTCAAGGTCGAGCAGGTAGGGGGAGCGGCTTGCCACACCGGATTTGAAAGTTGCTTTCATCGGTTCTTCAAAGACGGCCGGTTCGAAGAGCGAGGAGTTCGCGTATTTGATCCCCGGGAGGTTTACAAGAAGTGAGACAGCTAAAACTCGGGGTTCCGAAGGGGAGCCTTCAGGAATCCACTCTCAGACTATTCCAGCAATCGGGCTGGAAAATATCGCTTTCCGACAGGAACTATTTTCCGGATATCAATGACCCGTGCATCAATTGCTCAATCTGCCGTGCCCAGGAAATGTCGCGTTACGTCGAAAACGGGACGTTTGATGTCGGACTGACCGGGCGCGACTGGATCATGGAAAACGATTCCAATGTTCATGTAGTCGCAGATCTTCTTTACTCGAAGGCGAGTCAGCGGCCGGCAAAGTGGGTCCTGGCGGTTCCGATGGACTCCGATATTAAGAGCGAAGAAGACCTGGAGGGGAAAAAAATCTCGACCGAACTGGTCAACTTTACCCGGCGCTACTTCGAGTCGAAAGGCATCAACGTCGACGTGGAATTTTCCTGGGGCGCCACTGAGGCAAAGGTCATATCAAACCTCTGCGATGCTATTGTCGAAGTTACAGAAACAGGCACGACCATGCGCGCAAACGGACTCAGGATTGTTAAGGAACTGATGCAGTCCAATACGCAGCTCATCGCCAACCTGGATGCGTGGCAGGATCAATGGAAGCGCGAGAAGATAGAGCACATTTCCCTGCTTCTCCAGGGTGCTTTGCGCGCCGAAAATTTGGTCGCATTAAAGATGAACGTGCCAAAAAACAAGATCGAGGATGTCATAGAGATCCTGCCAAGTTTGAACGCTCCTACCGTTGCGAATCTGTACCAATCCGACTGGCTTTCGGTTGAGACGGTCGTATCCAAGGGAAAGGTGCGCGAACTTATACCCAACTTGATCAAAAAAGGCGCCGAGGGGATTATTGAATACTCCCTGAATAAGGTGATCTGAATGACAAGAAGTCTTGCGCTTTTGTCTGTTGCCTTTTTGATTGTGGTTTTCGGCTGTGCTACCGCTCGTGACCAGCGCAAAGTAATCCAGCTTCAGGACACCGGCGAAAAGTACCTGGCTGCCGGAGAAACGGCTGAAGCTCTCAAGTACCTCACCGAGGCGGCAGAAAAGAGTCCGGACAACCCGACGATATATTATGATCTCGCGCTGGCTTATGACAAACGAGACCTGATGGATAAAGCATTCGAATGCCTCAACAATGCATTGAAGCTCAAACCTGCCTACCCCGAAGCTCAAAACACAATCGGAACTTTGTATGCCAGGCGCGGCCAGTACAAACAGGCACAGGAGTCTTTTCAGAAGGCGCTCGACGATCCATTTTACAAGACTCCCCAGTTGGCCGCATACAACCTGGGAAGTCTCTTCGAAAAGAAGGGCGAAATCGAAAAAGCTCTTACCTACTATCAACAGGCGGTCAAGTTCGACCCGCGCTATGGGGAAGCCTGGTTCAAGATCGGCCAAATACTCGAACAGCAGCACAGAGACGATGAAGCACGGCATGCCTATGGAAACGCCGTGGCGTCAAAGCCGAATATGGCTGAAGCGCAGTTGCGCTTCGGCATAACGAGTTATCTGGCCGGGGACACGGATTCGGCACTCAACTCGCTCAGCCAGGTGGAAAAACTTGCTCCAAACACCAGTATGGCCGATGAGGCCAGAACATACCTGCAAAAGCTGAGCGCGAGCGGCGGGAAAACCGGTGAGCACGGCCGGACCCCGTCTTACAGCCAGCCGAAACAAGTCGAAGAGATTTATAGTACGGAAGGCAAGCGCCAGAAAACAAACGGTTCGCTCTCATCGAGCCCCTCTCCTCAACCGGTATCGCCCGCACAGAAAAATGATCCGGGGGAAGTTCAGTCCATCCCGGTTCAGCCCGAAGTTCCAGTGACCCCACAGGTGTCGGCGCCGGAAGAAGCCGCCCCTGTGCCTGGACGCACCCCCGAGGGCGCACAGTCGCAATCCCGCAAATACATAGTCCAGGTGGGCTCATTCGTGGACAACGAGAAGGCCGAAGAGGTACGAAACAACCTTGCGGCGAAGGGGTATAGCGCTGTTGTCAAGGAGGTGAAGCAGCGCGGGCTCGGAAAAGTTTTCGTTATTCAGCTTCAACCGGTAAACAGCATTTCCAAAGCCACCACCTTGACAACCCAACTCAGCGGGGAGATGGAGGGTGAACCGGTGATCATCGAAGTGCCAGGTAAATAGCTCGTTCCCGTCCGGATTTTCAGAAGCAGAAAATCCCCAGGGACTGCGGTGTCCAATCCCATTCCGCCGGATGGCCATCCGCTTGTTTCAGAAAGGCGCAGTATTCGGAAGAGTGAAAAAAGAGGGCATCTGAAGATTTGCAACTTTTCGATCCATGCTGCTCATATCTGCCCTTTTGCTCCATTTTTCCCGCACTACAGGAGATGCAAAGTGATTTGCAGAAGATTAAAGGAAATGACCTCTTTCATCGTCATGGATGTTTTGGAACGAGCCCAGGAAATGGAGCGCGCCGGGGAATCCGTGATTCACCTCGAGGTTGGCGAACCCGATTTCAACACCCCTGAGGCCGTGAAAACCGCGGCGATAGAAGCCCTTCACAGAGGCGAAACACACTACACACACAGTCTTGGCACGCAGGAGCTGCGTGAGGCTATTTGCAATTATTACGCGGAAACCTACGGGGTCAGAAACATCGATTCCGACCAGATAATAGTGACTTCCGGAACTTCCCCTGCCTTTCTGGTCGCGATGAGCGCCATTCTTGAGTGCGGGGAAGAGGTGGTGTTATCCAATCCGCATTATGCATGTCACCCTAATTTCGTTCGTTTTCTGGATGCGGTCCCTAAAATGATTCCGGTATACGAAGAAGACGGCTTTCAGTACAGGCCGGAAATGATTAAGGCCGCGCTCACCCCCAAAACAAAAGCGATCCTCATAAACTCGCCGGCAAATCCGACGGGAAACCTGCTCGGGGCCGACCGGATGGCCGAAATAGCCGATATGGGGAGACTGATCCTCAGTGATGAAATATATCACGGACTGGTCTATGAGGGCCGAGCGCTCTCAGCGTTGGAGTTTACAGACAACTGCATTGTCTTCAACGGTTTTTCAAAGCTTTTCGCAATGACGGGATGGCGCCTCGGCTATCTGATAGTGCCCAGACACCTGATCCGGCCGATACAGAAGATGGTGCAGAATTTTTTTATTTCGGCAAATTCCATGGCTCAGGCAGCCGGCTTGACGGCTTTAACGGACCCGAGCGTTCGCAAGGACATCGAAAGAATGCTCGAAACATACAACCGGCGCAGGCAGTATATCGTTCCCAGGATCAGAGAGATGGGGTTCGGCATAACGGTCGAGCCGACTGGGGCCTTTTACGTTTTTGCGAATGCGCGGCGATTCACCGACGATTCTTATTCTTTCGCTTTTGAAGTCCTTGAAAATGCAAAAGTCGGCATAACACCCGGAGTTGACTTCGGCTCCAATGCTGAGGGCTACGTGCGCTTCAGCTACGCCAATTCACTGGAAAATATCAAAGAAGGGTTGAATCGTTTGGAAAGATACCTGGCGAGCAGAAAACGGGGGGCAGAAAGCAAGGTTCAACCAACCTCCGAAGCTTCCAGCTACCGGCTTGCCGCCCGATGATGTCGGATTCCCGGGCTATGCATGGAGACGAAGAGACTTTCGTAATAACATCGGCTGAATTCGTCACGTCCGCGGTACGTCCCGACCAGTACCCGTCAGATGAACTGCCTGAGGTGGCTTTTGCCGGCCGGTCCAATGTCGGCAAGTCCGCACTCATCAACTGCGTGGTTCAGCGAAAGAAGCTGGTCCGGACAAGTTCCACGCCCGGCCGCACTCAGCTGATCAACTTTTTCAATATCAACGGTTCCTTCCGGTTCGTCGATCTGCCGGGGTATGGATATGCCAAAGTATCCCAAAGCCTGCGCGCAACATGGGGCGAGATGATCGAGACCTATCTCGGCACGCGCGAAAATCTTCGGGGGATCGTCCACATTATGGATCTGCGCCATCCACCCAGCCCGGAGGATATAAATTTCTGGTCCTGGCTGAAGGGGGCCGGAATCCGGGCCATCCCCGTCCTGACAAAGGCCGATAAGCTACCCAGGTCAAAATGGGACTCCATGGCGCGAACCGCCGGGCAAATTCTGGGCATACGGGAGGCCGATTGCATTATTTTTTCGGCACAGACAAAACGGGGCAGGACTGAATTACTTCAAAGTCTCCTGAGGTTGCTCGGAAAATGACCTTTTTTGCAGCTGTCGGCAGCGCTTGGATTCTCAGTTGTCGGCGCTTTTTAGCTCGGCGGCGATTTTTTTTATCTCCTCCCGCGCCTTTTCATAGAAGTCGTCCTCTACCATCTCGCCATGCACGAACTTTTGCCAGGTGGCGAAGTTTTTGAAAAAGCAGGGGCTCATGCCCGAATCCACACAAGCCTTCCGGTAGATCTTGCTGGCGACCCTGGCTTTTTCTCCCAGCGGGTCTTCCTTCAAGGGCCCGTGCAGGTTCTTGTCGTTATCCTTATCGGATCTGAGGTATTTCCCAAATGCCTCATCCAGTTCGGCCAGTTCCTTTTGAGCTTCATCGGAAAGCTGTGTCTCGTCTATTTCGCCTTTCAGGAATTTCTGCCAGCCCTTCATGCTTTCCCAGGAACAGATCTGAATTCCTTCCTGATCGTGCCCGTCGCAGTAGGTTTTGTTTGCTTTCTTTATGCGCTCAGTCTTCTTTTCCATTACCGGATCTACCTCTTCTTAGAAAAGTGCTCGGTTAAGTTTGTAACCTACTATTACCAAATAATTCCTTCCCTCACCACAATTAAAGGGGTCGGCAAAGGTGTCCGGAAAGATTAAAATTTTTCCAGAAGATTGATTCCAGTCATGGATCCTCGTATAACTACCGATATTTTAGGAGGGCGGGAAACCCGTAACCGATCTGTAACCCACTCTGTGTAAATAATGCCCCGAACCTTGGGCATTGAAATATTTTAGGGACTGTGTATCCGTTCAAGTTTGTCGGAAAATGAAGAGAGCGGGCCCCGTATGCGGCAATAGCAAAGAGTTTCGGCGGTGCGCGCGGCTTCTTACGCGAGGAAATAAAGTCTTCGCCAACGGCGCGAAACCCGCGGCGGTTTCCAAGTTCAGGAAAGGAGAGACACCATGAGTCAACCTGATTTCAAATTGTTGAAGCTAAAAGTTTTGCTCGCAGTTGCGCTGCTTGCGGCCTCGGGGCTTCTGATATCTTCATGGGCGGCTTATGCCCAGTCGCCGTCGCCTCTTGCGGTCGAAACCAACATCCCCGGCATTTACGCTTATACGCAGCCGCCGGAAGGGTTCGATCCAATGACGGCGTCGGCAGCCGAACTGAAGCTTTACGGCTACCCGCCCCGGCCCGGAACAGATCAGTCAGACCAAGCGCTCGCCGTATGGAAGGCCGCGGTCAATCCGGCGCTGAGGCGAGTTGTCCCCAAGCTTGTTAAAACGAACATCTACCACCGGCCCGCCTCCGGCCTGGCAATTGATAACGCTCAAAATGCCTCCAGCTCCAATTGGAGCGGCTACGCCCTTGTTGAGACGAAAGCCACCTTTCCGAGCGTGGCGGGCGCGTGGATGGTCCCTGTCGTCCAACCGTCCTTCGGCGCCCCCTGTTCGGGAGAGGTCTACTATTCCTCTCAATGGGTCGGCATAGACGGTTTTTCGAATTCCGAGCTTTTTCAAGCCGGATCAAATACCGCAGTCGTATGTGTAGACAACACGTTGGAAACGAGTTATGTCCCCTGGGTGGAATGGCTTCCGGCGGCCCAGGCTACGCTTACCGAGAGCAACGGCAGCGCCTTGCCTTTCGCTCCGGGCGACTATGTCATCGTTATGGTAACGGCAACGAACTGGTCTAATGGAGAGTCATCAACCGGGGAGCTTTATTTCGCCGATGTTACTCAAAACTGGGTTATCAGCGGGACGCTAACCGCGGCCTCTATCGGTGGAACATACGTTGTCGGTCGGTCCGCTGAGTGGATTGTCGAGCGCCCGGAAATCAATGGAGAACTTTCCTCTCTTGCAAATTATATCGCGGATCCCTGGTCTTCGGCAACAGCCGGCGGCTTTACCAATACGGCCTACGCGCCCGGGGTCCCGAGATCGGCTAAAGTGTATAATATTACCATGTTGGATAACAACCAACAGGCGATCTCTAAGGTCACTCTGTTTTCTCCCGATGCTCTGTGGTTTTTTGACGAGGGTTCGGCCCTAAATTATTGAACCGGGCTTGTTTCTTCTGGGACCTTACAACCAATTTCCACATTGGCGTATTCAATGCACCAGGGCTTTTCAGGCCCTGGTGCTTTCTCGCTCGACGGCGATTTGCCGCATTTCTTCCTCTCCCTTTCGAAACAATTCATCTTCAGTGATCTCGCCATCCTTTCACGTTTTCCCAGGAACAAACCTGGATTCCTTCACGGTCATGCCCGTCACAGTAGGTCTTGTTCGCTTTCTTTATGCGCTCCGTCTTCTTCTCCATCACTGACCCACCCTTTTCAATTCCAGAATCATGCAATGCCGTATTCCGGGTCCTGAATGTGTTCCGCCTTGCACCTGGGACATTTTCCCGGTGAAGTAAACCGGGCCCGGTCATCGAAGACAAAGCCGCATTCAAGACAACGCGCCGGGATAATCTTGAGTTTTCTGTTCTTCGACTTAACCGACCGCCCGATGTGCTCCAGGTGTTTATAAACATCTTTTTCGCTGATGCGCAGGATTTTGGATATTGATTTGGCCCCGTGCTCCCCTTCCAACAGTAGGGATGCGATCTTCTGCCTTATTGTGCTCATAGCCGGTCCGTCCCTCAAATCCTCACTGCTTCTTTCGAAATACTGCTATTTTATATTCAATTGGGACTTTTCGGACCTATTTTTTGTGCCTTCCGACTTTTGCAAACGCTGGCACTCAGCACTCCACCGGCAGTCACGTCTTTCCATTCACTTCGGCCGAAAAATCTCCCGGTCTGTAGTTATTAGTCAGGAATCAGCGGCGAAAGGTGAACTGAAAACCGTTCATGCATGATATCATTGAGCCTTTCATAAAGCTGATTTGAGGAGGCCCTTTTGAAATATGCTTGAAGCAGGTACAGTCTTTCAAGACCGGTACAAAATTCTGGGAGCCCTGGGGCAAGGGGCATTCGGCGCCACTTTTCTGGCTGAAGACCTTCAATCCAACGGGAAAGTGGTCATCAAAGTTCCTCACGTTGAAAAGTTAGGAGACCCGGCCGTCTTAGAGCGTTTCAGGCGGGAAGTGGCTATAGGCAGACTATTGAACCACTCAGATGTCCCCATGGCCCTGGCAATCTCAGAAGGGGATCCTCCATACCTTGTTTTCAGATACGCTAAAGGCGAGTCACTGGCGAAAGTCCTGAGAGAGCACGGCAGATTCCCGGTCGATCAGACTGTAAAGTTGGTTGCAAACCTGCTCGATACGCTGCACTACTGCCACCACAAAGGCGTCTATCATCGTGATTTGAAACCGGAAAATCTGTTGCTCGCCCCGGACGGCCGTTTGAAAATCGTCGACTTCGGCATAGCACTCATGGAGGGTGTGCCGCGCGTGACATGGAGGGGTTTTTCAAGTGTAATGGGGACCCCCGAATACATGGCGCCCGAACAAATCAGGGGTGAACGCGGCGGTGCCGCAAGCGATATTTACGCCGTCGGCTGCCTGATTTATCACATGCTGTGCGGATCGCCCCCTTTCACCGGCGACGATCCCCTGGCCGTTATGAATCTGCACATGACTGAGACCCCCAAGCCCCTGCCGGCGATATTTCCGGATTTGCATACCGGGACCTGGGCCGCGATACGGAGAGCTACACGCAGAAGAAAGCACGAGCGCTACGGCTCCGCCGAAGAGATGGCAAATGATCTGCGCCATCCCGAGAAGGCGGATCTCAAATGGGCCGATGAACCCGACCCTCCTTTGGTCATCACGACGGACCCTGCGGCGGGGCGCAGCAACCGGCGGGTGATCGGCATCATCCTGCTATCGGTTGTCATCCTTCTGGGATTGTTATTTGTGCTTCTGCAGAGACACTGAACGGCGCTCCGTCCGGTTTCGCCGGAGTGAACAGGGTCTTGTCGTGAAGGTTCCGGCACCTCCGATTATACCCGGAGTTGCATGATTGCGGTGCTCGTATCAACAGGGCACGCTGTTCACTTTAACCGTCAGAATAGTCATGTTGTCGTAACCGCCGCGGCTGTTCAGTTCGGCAATCAATTGGATCAGCCCGTTTTGAGCGGGCCCCCTTTTCAGGAGAAATACCTTGAGTTCCTCAGTTGCAGCGTGTTCCAGGATCCCATCGGTTATCAAACAAAACAGGTCTCCCGGTTGCAGAGTCCCGTAACGGAAATCCGGAAGCAACAGAGGACTTTCTCCAATCGCCCTTAAAAGTATATTTTTGTTGGGATGATTGTGAGCGTCCTCCTCCGTTATCAATCCCATCCGTAAGAGTTTCCCTACCAGATTGTGATCCTTGGTGAGTTGAGTCATGCGATTATCGCGCAGCAACAAGAGCTTGGAGTCGCCTACGTGCGTGATGAAATATTGGTCCTGTTTGATCAGAAGGCTTGTCAATGTGCATTTCATATTGCGTGCAGAGGCATGGGAAAGTGACAAAGCATAGACATGCATTGCGGTACACTGGAATGCCTCTCTCAATCTGTCCGGCGTTTTTTCCGAATGACGGCCGAAGTAGTATTCCTGAAGCAAGACATTGACCGCCTCCGCACTGGCGGCCTCTCCGGCGGCGCTTCCGCCCACACCGTCAGAAACGGCAAACAGACTGCCCCTTTTTCCCTTTAGCCCCGGGTCGGCGGGTATGTAATATCCGAAATAATCCTCATTATTCGGACGAACACTCCCCTTATCGGAAAATCCTTGTGCCTCCAAAGCCTCAGGACTGTGATTTATACCGGGTTTGGAGCCGCCCATCTTACCGCCTCTATCAAGCAGGAGCACCCCTGGCAGGGGACCCTCAGCATAACGACATTTGAGCAGAACCGGCTCGACTGAAAACTGCGAGACCGTTACTCCAACAGACAGCGACATCAGGTTGGAGCGCGTGTATTGGAAGATTCCGCCACCTCATCACCGGCGGTGGCAGAATCCGTGGTCTGTGCCCTCAAATCAACCCACCCCCTTCTTGCGGTTCTACTCCTTTATAACGAGAACCGGACACCTGGCCATGCACAAGACATTATGACTTACGCTTTTGGCAAGGGCTTTGATCTTACCGGCACTGCGCGAGCCCATTACGATCAGGTCGTAGCCTCCTTTTTCGGCATAGGCACAGATCTCTTCAGCCGGGACGCCCGTCACCACATCGGCGTCGGTTATCAATCCGGCATCTGCAAAGATCTTTTCAGTTTGGGCCAGGAGGAGTTCCTCGGCCTCACAAATCCGCCTTTTCTCCTCCTCGCTGATCGGGACTTCAACTTCCCGCCACCGGTAAACACGATAAACGGGCTGGTGTTTCTTGCGAACATGAAGAATGGTCAGTTGGGCCGAAGGATTTAACTTGAGCAGATCCCGCGCATACTCCGCTCCTGCCAAAGAACAGGGAGTTCCATCCGTCGGCACCAACACTTTCGAATACATAATGGTCTAACTCCGGTTCAACTCCATGAGCAGACATGGCGGCCGCGCCGAGACCTTACGTATCCAATGTCGCAGGGGTATTACACCGGCTGTTCGACCACCTTCCTATCCTCAATTTTCGTCCTATACAGATAGAGTGGAATGTAGGCAAGCATAATCAGCCAGCCCAATCCATAGTATTGCCAACTCCAAAGCGGGCCGCCCCAAACCCACACGAGGGTGAAGATAAACGCGAGGAACAGGGCGATATATTTAAATGATTCTGGAAGCTTGAATGGCCGTTCGTATTCCGGATGCTCCTTCCGCAGCATAAAGTAACCGATCAGTACTGGAACAAACGATATTACATACCCGACATTAGACACCACCATTATATACGCCGGAGTTTCGATAGCCATCAGGCCTATGTTTACGACGACGTTAAGGGCCATGGCGAAATCCGGCACGTTGTGCTTGTTGCAGTGTGAAAAGATCCGCGGACACTGGCCATCCAGAGACATCTGGTAGAGAGAGCGGGCGCAGCCCATAATCGCGTTCAGCGCCGACAGGAGCAAGGCCGCCAGCAGCATGACCGTAACCAGCCAGACCCCGGCTTTGCCGAAGATTGGATTAACAAAGCCCACGAACATGGCGTAGGGATCCTGCTCTATGGCTTTGGCACCCAAGACCAGCAGGAAAGACAGGGGAACCATAATGTAGATGAATACACCCAGAACACCCTCCAGGATCATTGCTATAGGAGCATCCCTGCTGGGGTTCTTGCACTCGGCGATATAGCAGGCCGCTGCTTCCATGGCGATGGAATTCCACGTAGTGAGAAAGGCATACTGCATAAAGAGCATTATGCCCACCCTGGAAAAGATGGAATCGCCCAGTACGTTGATCGGGATGAGGTTATCCCAGTTGAGCAGTTCGGGTTTGAAAAGAAATGGAGCAACGGCAAGAACTACGAGCGGGAAAATACAGAGCACGGCGAGAACATACGAGAAGACGGCCCCTGGTCTAATTCCCATGTAGGCAATAATAAAGAGGGCCACTGTGAGGATGGTTCCCAGCAATATGGGATTGAACTCAAGTCCGAACGGTTTGGCCAGAGCGTTTACGTACGTTACCACCAGCAGCATGTTGACAGCGATGACAGGGTTCCATCCCAACCAATACGCCCAGGCGGTCGCCCCATTGATTTGTTTAGCGGTTTTCGGCCACTTCATAAAAGCCATATAGGCGTAGGCGGGGGGGCCGCCGGCTCTGTCGGGGAACATGGCGGCGAGTTCGGCCAAGAATAGGCAAAGGAACAACCCGGCAATGGTGGTTAAAATGAAGTTTGGAATTGCGGCAGAACCCAGACCGGCTAAAACCGGGCCGGTGACCCCAGTCACCAGGATGGTGCCGGCCAGACCGATCACGAATGCTCCCTTCCAGTCGATGTGCCGGCTCAAATTAGCGGTATGATAAGTAAACTTACCTTCGGCGTTCAACAAGCTCATCTTCTTTCCTCCCTTTGAAAGATGAAGTGAAATAGTTAGTTGGACTTTCCGACACATCACCTACAACATCGTGAGATATCGTTTGATTTCCCAAGGGGTTACCTGGTGACGCATGAAGTCGCTCCACTCCGCTTTCTTCAGCCTGATAAACTCGTCGGCTATTGGACCGAGAGCGGATTTGACCACTTCATCTTCCTCCAGGGCCGATACTGCTTCCAGAAGGCTTTGCGGGAGCAGCTTCATTCCAAGGCGGCGGCGTTCTTCAAACGGCATTTCATAAACATTGGTCCCGATACACGGCTCGCCGGGATCAATCTCGTTCTTTATGCCATCCAGCCCGGCAGCAATGTGCACGGCCGCCAGAAGGTAGGGGTTGACCGCGGCGGAGATGGATCGGTCCTCGAACCGGTTGGAGTTCGGACAACGATATAGCTGGGTACGGTTATTGTCTCCGTAGGTTGCAAAAGCGGGAGTCCACGTATAGCCCGAAGTGGGAGAAAAAACGAACTCCCCGCTCTGGATGCGCCGATAGCAGTTAACGGTGGGTGAAGCGACAGCGGTGATGGCTTGTATATGTTTGAGCAGTCCACCAACGTAATGAAGCGCCAGTTTGGAAAGACCGAGCCTTCTTGCGTTTTCCTGTTCCTGGCTCGGAAAGAGATTTTCCCCGGTCTCGACATCTGCGACATGAAAATGAAGGTGTGCGGCGGAGCCGGTTTTATCATTAAACGGCTTTGCCATATAGGTGGCGATGCAGCCGTACTTTGCAGCCACCTGAGAGGTCATCATGCGAAAAAGGGTCAGCCGGTCGGCCGCCTGCAGGGCGTTGGTCCAGCCGAAATTTATCTCATACTGCCCATTGGCGTCCTCGTGGTCGCTTTGATAGATCTCCAGCCCCAACTGGTTGCCGCAACGGATGATATCCTGCAAATAGTCCATTGCCTGGCACATGCCTTTGAAATCGTAACAGGGTTTGGCGAGAGTATCGATCCCGAGGGGGTCCCAGATCCTGATGCTCCCATCGGGACCGGCAACCACGAGGAAGTGCTCGGGCTCGAAGCCGCAATTGAGTACGTAGCCCTCACGGGCAAACAACTCGGTCATGCGGAGCAAATTTCCGCGCGGGCAATAGGGATGCTGACTGCCATCGACATGCAGATAGGTGTTGAAAACCGCTACGTTCGGCTTCCATGGGAGTTGCCGATAGGTGTCAATATCGGCGCGCGCCATCAGATCGTGACTATGAGGACCCTGTCCCATGCCCCAGACGGCAGCACCGGCAAACCCAGCTCCATCATCCACTATGTCTTCGAAGCATTGCACCGGAACCTGTTTGACCTTCACCGATCCGTTGATATCGATGAACTGTGCCAGAATGAACTCTATGCCGTCCCCTTTCATCCTGCTCTTGATGCTCTCTTTAGTTGCTTTGGGTTCCACTTTGCCTTCTCCTTCCAGGGTTTGCGAATTTCCGAAATTCCCTCCGTGCGGCAATTGTTTTGATTGAGAGTCAACTATTTTGCCTTATGGTAAATCCAAGAAGTATGCCCATGGTTTCCGGAAGTAGGGCGCACAAGAGGCGCAGCGACCGAAAAGAACGCAAAGTAGGTTTGAGGCGGACTATTTGTGCGATTCTCTTCCAGGCTAACGCAAGGAGGCGGAAGGCACGGCGGCCAAGGCTCAAAAACCCAAACGTAAACTTCATCCGTCAACAGAAGGGACCTGTGTACTTTGGAACGTTTTTGTTTAATCTTTTCAGAAATTTTACAAATACGAACTTTTTTTTCCTCATAGGATAATTCAAGCACAGAGGGTCGCTGGGGCGAAAATCGGCCTCGGCCATCCTGAAGCGGGCAACTTTTGGCACAAAAATGAACCAGGAGGACTCGTAACAACTTATCGGCAGCAGAGTTCGACGTTGCCTATGACGAATTCATGTGTTATTAGCGACAAAGAGTGTAGTAATCCGCTCAGTTCAGCCCCGGGGGATCCTGCCTGGATGGGGCGGAGCGCCATAAGCCGCGGAATTTCTTTGCCGAAAGCCACTTGAGAGGTTTTGGAAAGTCTTTTATGCTTAATTCTTACGATGAAGACCTTTCGCTTGGGCCACAGGAGCTTCGTCTCGAGCCCGATACAGACTCGGGGGCCGGCGGTCAAAGCAGCCTCGAGGCCGCCATCGGCCGTGAAATAAGGGCTTTTCGCAAAAAACTCGACATGACGGTGGTCGAGTTATCAAGACTTGCCGGACTTTCGGCCGGAATGGTGTCTAAAATTGAGCGCGGCATTGCCTCTCCTTCCCTTGCGACGCTTCAGGCCCTCTCGAATTCCCTTCAGGTCCCGGTTACAGCCTTTTTCCGGCAGTTCGAGGAGCAACGAGACGCTACTTTCGTCAAGGCGGGTGAAGGGCTCAAAATCGAGCGCCGCGGGAGCCGGACAGGGCATCAATATGAACTTCTCGGCCACTCTGTGGGCAGAAGCATCGCCATGGAGCCTTATCTCATCACTCTTACCGAAAAATCGGAAGTATTCCCCGCGTTTCAGCACGCCGGCATGGAATTCATCTATATGCTTCAGGGCAGAGTGGGCTACAGGCATGGCCTCAAAGTCTACGAACTGTGTCCGGGGGATTCTCTTTTCTTCGATGCCGCAGCCCTTCACGGACCTGAGGATCTTTCCGAGTTGCCCGCCAGATATTTATCCGTGATCGTTTATCTCCGAACATCTGAAGAATAGATAGGTTTTGGTGCTCCTCCCATCTGCTCCAAAGGCTTTTTCTTTATCTTCCTATTAATGATTGTTCCCCAGCCATTCGACTTTACGTAATTTATCCTCCGACTTTTCACTACAGGAACATTATTTGCACTAGAGGTTACGTCGTGAGCAACAGATCACAACGTGATTTTGAGTGCGGCAGCCCTCAATGTTGAAAGAGAGTCGGTTCAGGCGTGGCAACACGGTCTCGAAGATTGGAGGAGGTCTGAATGTGCAGTATTGCTGGAATCCTATTCAAGAATGGCAAACGTCCAAACCTCGGCATGACCACCGGTGAGGCACTGACTGAGATGATGGACGCATGCCGGCACCGGGGTCCGGATTCCGCGGGCTGGGCCCTATATGAGGAACCGCAGGAGGGACTGCTCAGGTTGCGGTTCTTTGTCCGCAGGGGCACAGGACAGAGTGAGGATATCGCACGGATCCGGGAAGGGCTAGCCCGGCATGGAGCGGAGATAGTTGAGGATGAGGCCGTTGGCTGCACCTATAGAGTGATCGTGAAATATTCCGGTGACATCCAGCAGTTTTCCTACGCCATGGAACATGCGGGGCAACTGGTTTCGATAGGATCGAGTCTCGATCTTGTCAAAGATGTTGGTCAACCCTACGGCCTGCAACAGATTTACAACATCGCCCGGTTTGACGGCAGCCACGGCATTGGGCACACGCGCCTGGCAACGGAAACCGGTGTCCATCCTGAGACGGCCCATCCCTTTTGGGCCACCGGCTTTGCAGATGTTGCCACGGTGCATAACGGTCAAATCACCAATTACTGGATCATGCGGCGCCGGTTGGAGCGCCGGGGCATGGAGTTCCGCACCGAAAACGACACCGAACTAATCGCCGTTTACCTGGCCTACCAGATGAGTCAGGGGGTGCTCATGGAAGATGCCCTGCGCAGCTCTCTCGACGATCTGGACGGAACGTTTTCATACCTAGTTTCAACAAAAGATTCCATCGGTTACGCGAAAGACAAGCTCGCGGCCAAACCCATGGTCAAATACGAAGACGATGACATGATCGCCCTGGCTTCCGAGGAAGTCGCGCTGAACAGGCTATTTCCCGGACGTTCTCTCGACACGACCGAGCCGCCTCCCCTGACCTGCGGTCTATGGTCGAGGCAGGGAACGGCATAAGTTCGACATGGACGGCATTCACCAAAAAGAAAGCTTCTGGCAGGGAAGGGAAGCACGATGGTAACGATAGACTTGGCAGAAATGCAGGTTCGAAAACTGAATGAGATTCTGAGAGGTTTTGGAGCCACACACCAGAACGCCGAGATCATCAATCCGGATGCAAAACATTACATCGGCGTGGGTTTGATCAGCCCAATACTGGTCAGGGTCCGGGGCTCAGCCGGATATTACTGCGGTGGTCTTTGCGACGGCCCTCACTTTAAAGTGGACAAGAACGTCAGTTGGGGAGTGGGCGACAACCTGCTGCGGGGTTCCATCGTCGTAGGGGGGAATGCGAGCGCCATTGCCGGGGTGGGAATGCGCGGCGGTGAGATCGTGGTAAAGGGGAACATCGGATCCAGGGCCGGGCAGGTCATGAAGAAAGGGACGCTCTGCTGCGCGGGGAACGCCAACTTCATGGCAGGCTATATGATGTACGGCGGGCGAGTCATCATACTGGGAAATTCAGGCGAGCGTGTGGGCGAGGACATGATGGGCGGGGAGATTTACGTTGGAGGCAACGTGGACTCCCTTGGCAAGGACGCCATGCTGGTCGAGCCTTCTTCCGCGGACATCGAAGACGTAATGACTTTCCTCGACCGTTACGACCTGCCGTTCCGGGGCACATTCAAGAAGATTATCTGCACGGGTAAGACCCTGCGCTACGGCACCGCGGAACCCCGCCTGCGCAAACTCCCATTCTACAGTTTCTCTTCAGCCGGCAAGCAGGACTACTGGAACGCCAAAGTTGAGGAGGACATCCGGGTCAAGGCGCACATCGGCCGTTACAGAATTCGCGGCTACGGCGCTTCCAGGCATCTGCCCCACTTCTCCGACATCGGATTCAAAAAAGACATGAGCGGAGCGGGAAAAGATCCTGGGGCGATCTCGAAGGTCAATTTGCGCACCTTTATAGGAGACAATCATGGAGGCCGGCCCATGGACCTGAGCATGCCTGTCATGATTGCGCCGATGAGCTACGGGGCACTCAGCGCACAGATGAAAATCGCGCTCGGCATCGCCTCCCGGATGTCCGGGATTTCCGAAAACAGCGGCGAAGGAGGCATGCTGTCGGCAGAGCGGGCCGAAGCGCGGCAGATGATCGCACAGTGTCTGGCGGGGCGCCTGGGCTGGAACGTCCATGACATGAAACGGGCCGACTGCGTGGAAATCTACATTTCGCAGGGCGCCAAACCGGGACTGGGCGGGCAGTTGATGGCAGAAAAGCTGACAAGGGAAATCGCCGCTGTGCGCGGCATTCCGGAAGGCATGGATTTGCGGTCCCCTTCGCGTCATCCCGATATTCTCGGAGGCGACGATCTCATCATGAAAGTCGAAGAATTCCGAGAGGCAACCGGCTGGCGGGTCCCCATCAGTATAAAGCTGGGCGCCGGGCGTGTTCGTGACGACATCAAGATCGCTCTGAAAGACGGCATCGATTTCATGGAACTGGACGGCATGCAGGGCGGCACCGGCGCAGCCGGGAGCGAGGTGGCCGAATATGTCGGCATCCCGACGATCGCGGGTCTTCAGGAAGCCCTGGACGGCCTCGAAGAGCTGGACTGCGCGGGCGGAATGCCCATTGTTCTCATGGGCGGGATAAAGGACGGAGTGGATGCGGCAAAGGCAATAGCGCTCGGAGCAACGGCGGTGGCGTTCGGAAGCACCATGCTCATCGCGGCCGGCTGCATCACTTGCATGCAATGCAGCGTCGGCAACTGCGTGATAGGCGCCGCCACGCAGGACCCGGAACACACGAAACGATTCGACATCGAAAAACGAGCCCTCCAGATCCATCGTTTCCTGGAGACGGTCCGGTGGCAACTGGCAGCAATCGTTCTCGAGCACGGATATACGGACATCAGGCAATTGTCCCGCGAAGACCTCGTAGCACTGACACCGGAGGCGGCGGCGCTCACGCGGCTGCCTTTCAACCAACCCAGGGATAGTTGAAGAGGAGCAGAGTTCGGCCATGTCAAATACAACCGCCGAGGATTTCGTACTCCAGGAATATTACGATGAGCATGACGATTCGGACTATATTCCGGCGCCCTGCCAGCGAGGGTGCCCCCTTGGGACGGACATCCCCTCCTACGTGGGGCTTATCGCCCAGGAACGCTTCGAGGAAGCCTTTAATGTAATAAGAGAGCACAATCCCTTCCCCTCCGTGTGCGGCCGCGTGTGTGCCATGCCCTGCGAATCGCAGTGCAGGCGCGGCGAAAGCGACGGGGCCGTCACCATCCGCAACCTGAAAAGATTCGTAACCGACCGGATGGAAGAGGGCGCCTATTTACCGTCGGTTCCCGTGAGCCGCAACAAGACAATCGGCATCGTGGGCGGAGGCCCTGCGGGTCTTACCGCCGCGCAAGACCTGGCCGAACGGGGTTATGAAGTTCACGTCTATGAAAAGTCAAACAGCCTCGGCGGCACGATGACTCATGGCATCCCGGTCTTCAGGCTTCCGCGCCGGCTTATAGAGCGCGACATCGACCGGATGTTAAAACATTGCCCCGGCATCAAACCGCGCCTCAACAGCGCGCTCGGGGAACAGGTGAGCCTCGACGAGCTTAAGGCGAAACACGATGCGGTGTTGCTGGCTATCGGCTTATGGCAGGACCGAAACCTCGGTGTGCCGGGCGAACAACCAGGGCTGGAGGGACTTTCAGGCATCGGCTTTCTCACGGAAATAAACGCGGGCAAACCGGTGCGACTCCAAGGAAAGGCGGTGGTGGTCGGGGGAGGAAACGTTGCAATCGACATGGCAAGGACCGCTCTTCGCGCAGGAGCGGCGCAGGTTGAGCTATTCTGTCTGGAAAGCCGCGAACAGATGCCGGCATGGGACCATGACGTGAAAGAGGCCGAGGCGGACGGAGTGACGATCCACCCCTGCTGGGGGCCGAAGAGCATCCTCCATGAGGGCGGCCGCGCGACCGGAATCGAGTTCATGCGCTGCACATCCGTTTTCGATGCAAGCGGGCGCTTCAACCCCGCATACGACCCTAAGATCACCACCACGGTGCAGACCGAAGCTATTCTTCTGGCAATAGGCCTCTGCGCTCAAAACTCGGAACTGGAACGGCTTGGCATCTTGGAACGGGGACGGGTCAACGCGGAGTTCGAAACGATGCGGACCGCCGATCCCAAGGTGTTTGCCGCCGGAGACGGTGCTTTCGGGCCCTCAGCCATAGTCTACGCCATTCATCACGGCCACCGATCCGCTCACTACATCCATGCATTCCTGGAGGGACAACGGTATCCGGAGCCTTATCGCGTTTCCTGGAGCACCCACAGGGTCCCCATGATCCAAGACCCGAAATGGGAGACGCTCGGCCGCGAAGAGCAGATTGTCTGCGCGGCAGAGTCTCTTTCCGAGGAATGTGCAGCGTCTTACAACTGGGATATGGCCAGGCGGCAGGCGGTAAGGTGTCTGCGCTGCGATACGGAAACAGGCATGTCGGACTACTCGAGACGCACCCGCGAACACATTCACGCGATGGCCCGGACGGCACCGGACGACTTCCCGAAGCTAAGAGAGATTCTGGCGGCACGACTCAAGCCTCGCAAGAATCCTTTCCCACCGGGAAGGCCCGCTCAACTCGACGATCTCGTGTTTCTGCCCGCAGCCCTGACCAGGCTGGTTATAGACCCTTATCGCGAGCATTGCTTCACGGCAACGCCCGTAGGCGGCTCGCTCACCTTTCAGCAGCCATTCATCTTTACTGGATTCGACGAAGCTCCAGAGGAGGTCAGAAAAGCCCTGGCCTCCGCAATCGGCTCTGCCGGCTGCGGCTATCTGGGCTTTTGCGACCCGGAAGAAAGTGAGACCGGAAGAATTCCCTGGTTGCAGCTTATCGTTCCGGGCAAAGACGAGCCCCGGATCGAGGCAGACGGGCTGGTTTACGTAATGGGCGGTCGATTTCACCCCATAAGCGCCGCAAAGGTCCGTAATGATCAGCTCCTTGGGCTTTCGGTCCATGCGGCCGCGCTCCACGAGGCCGTTCCGTACGCTCTGGACAACGGCTTCGACATGTTGGTTCTCGATGGCACGCCGGGAGTCGAACTCACCTGGGCGGAACTTGAGGGCGCTCCCGAACTCACAGTGATCCGGGATGCTCTGAGGATCCTCAGGGAACTCAATCGAGAGGAAGAAATCGACCTGCTCTACTTTGGCGGACTTCGCTCCGGCACAGACGTCGCCAAAGTGCTGGCAGCAAACTGCAGGGCCGGCGTGTTCGGCGCCGCAATGGGTATCGCAATGGGAGGGACAATAGACAACGGCCGCCTGGTGTTCGGCAACGGGTTTTCGCCGGAGGAGCGCTTTAGGGCGGCGAAAAACTGGATCAAGGGTTCAGCCGAAGAAACCGCCATCATTGCGCGCTGCACCGGAAAAACCAACGTTCACAATCTCGAACCCGAAGACATGAGGACGATCACCCTGGCTGCGGCTGATGCCACGGACATCCCTCTGGCATCCGGAAGGCCTCCAAGGGATTACTTTTAACAGCCGTCATCCGGAAAGGAGAATTTGACCCATATGTTCAGATACCTCAAGAGCAAGTTCGGGCAAAATCCCGACAGGCGCCTATGGCACAAGCGACCGCTTCAAACAAGCTACGATGCGGTCATCATCGGGGGCGGCCTTCACGGCCTTGGCGCAGCCTATTACCTGGGACGGGATCACGGGATGACCAATGTTGCCGTGATCGAGCGCCGGTACATTGGGTATGGGGGAAGCGGGCGCAACACTTCGATCGTCCGCTCCAACCAGCGCAGCAAGGAGAACATCCCGCTCTATGACGAGGGGATAAAACTCTGGCCGGAATTGATGCGGGAACTGGACTTCAACCTGATGTACTTCAAATGCGGCAACCTCAACCTGGCTCACTCGGAGGCCGAAGCCTCCGGTCTTAAGATGACGATAGCGACCGCTCAATTCATGGGAGTGCAGTCGGAGTTCCTCAACGCAGAGGAATGCAAGAAGCTTGTTCCGCAGCTCGATATAAGTAACCGGCCTCGCTTCCCGATCTTTGGCGGGATGTACCACCCGCCTGGAGGCACGGTGAGGCATGACGCAGTGGTCTGGGCCCTGGGCAAAGGAGCCGACAAGCTTGGAATACACATCCATCAGCTCACGGAAGTTCAAGGCATTGACGTGGAGAACGGCAAAATCGCCGGTGTCAGAACGGACAAGGGATACATTCGAACTCCGATTGTTCTTAATGCGGCAGGGGGCTACAGCCCGACTATTTCCACGATGGTGGGCATCGATTTGCCGATAAGCGTCCTGCCGCTCCAGGCCATGGTCTCCGAGCCGTTAAAGCCCTTATTGCATCACGTGGTCTCCTCCGGACGCTACCATGCTTATGCCAGCCAGAGCCTGAAAGGAGAGATCGTCACCGGGTCGCACATGGACCCATGGCCTACGTACAACACGGCCCACACATCGGCACGGTACCTCAAACACCAGGGGGAAGCCCTCATAGAGATGATGCCGTGCCTCAGGGGAACCAAATTCATGCGGATCTGGACCGGCCTGACCGATATGACGCCGGATATGGCCCCGATCATGAGCGACAGCCACATCGAAGGATACTATATGGACTGCGGATGGGGGTACTTCGGCTTCAAGTCGGGGCCGATCACCGGGCGATACATGGCGAAGTGGATCGCTTCGCGCCAGTGCCCCGAGATTCTGATGCCTTTTAATCTGAGACGTTATCGCCAGTACAACCTGCAGAGAGAAACGGCTGCAACGATGTACTACACCCCGTGGAATTAAGCAGGATTGAAAACTCCAGGCTGCCTGCACGGGTAAAAAGGAGAAGATCCATGTCGTTTTTGCTGCCATGTGCCCATTGTGGACCTCGCAACATATACGAGTTTCGATTCGGTGGTGAGGTCAAGCCCCGGCCAGACGAGGATGAGGTTACCGACGAGGAGTGGGCGGATTATGTCTACCTGGCAAAGAACGTTTCCGGGCCGCAGACCGAGTGGTGGTTTCACACCAAAGGCTGCTGCTGTTGGTTCGCCATTACCAGAGACACGCGCACCAACCTGCCCGTCGCCAGTCAGGAGGAGAAAGCGTGATAGTTCGATTGCCTGAAGCTCCAGCACAGCGGATCGACCGAGAGCGGGAAATAGCCTTTACCTACAATGGCAAGCTCATGAAAGGGCTCGAAGGCGATACGATCGCGACCGCCCTCTTTGCCAACGGCGTACGCATTTTTTCCCGCAGCATGAAATATCACCGGCCAAGAGGTCTATACAACCTGGACGGCTACAGCTCCAATTGCCTCATGGGCGTTGACGGAGAGCCGAATGTGCGGGCGTGCAGCACGCCTTTGCGCCAGGGAATGGTGGTCAAATCCCAGAACGTTATCGGAAGGCCTGAGTGGGATCTGATGTCCATCATGCAATGGTTTGGTTTCGCCATGCCGGCCGGTTTTTACTACAAGGTTTTCCATAAACCCGCGTGGCTTTGGAAGTTTGTCGAGCCCGTGATCAGGCGGGCGGCAGGGTCCGGTGTTGTCGATCCCGCGATGCCGGACGGCATTTACGAAAACAAATTCCTGAATGCGGAAGTGTGCATCATCGGCGGTGGCCCGGCGGGGATGCGCGCGGCGCTGGAAGCCGCCAAGAGCGGCGTTCGAGTGGTTCTTTTGGAAACCAAAGAACGGCTCGGCGGGGCGCTTAATTACCGCACGGCAACGGTGAACCGCGGCACTCCAGGGTTTCTGCATGCCGGCCAGCTCGCCGACGAAGTTTTAGCCTGCGAAAACATCCGGGTGCTGCTTTCAACCTCCGCAACGGCGCTCTACCAGTCAAACCAGGTCACGGCCGTGCAACGCGGCAGACCCGGCGACCACTTCCGCGAGCGCTACTACGAAATTCGCGCCAAGAGCATCGTCGCTGCAACCGGGGCCATCGAGCGGCCATTGATTTTTCAGGGCAACGATATGCCCGGAATCATGCAGGGAAGCTGTGCGCACCAGTTGGCCAACACTTACGCGATCAAGACGGGAGACCGGGCGGTCGTCAGTGGTTTCCATGACGGCTTGCTGGAGGTCGCCGCGGACCTGGCGGAACTGGGCGTTGAAATCGCCGCCGTGGCGGATGGACGTCAAAACGGCTTCGAGGCCGAATCCGTCGATCGTTTGAGGCGCTTGGGCATTCCCTTTTTCCGTGGCTTGACGGTTACCGGAGCAGGCGGATTCCGTTCCGTTTCCAGGGTGACTTTGCAGCCCGTAGGAGGTGGAAAGCTGCTCAAGTTCGACTGCGATCTGCTCATCGCCTCGGCCGGCGAAACCCCGCTTTCACAGATCCTCCAAGTTGCGGGCGCGAAGACGGCCTACGATCCTCATTCGGCCAAATTCCTGCCCGTTGAACTCCCTCCTGGTATCCATGCAGCCGGGCGTCTTACGGGCCTGGAGGATATCGCCGCTATCGAAGCGCAGGGAAAGCTGGCCGCACTGACCGCTTTGAGTGACTGTGGCCTGGATGTCCGGGCAACCGTGAAGGAAGCCGGGGAAAACCTGACTGCTTTGCCGGGTCCCAAACGAGGCGTTGAGATCGTCCAGAGTCCGGGAAAAGGCCACAAACGCTTCGTCTGCTTTGATGAAGATGTTACCGTGGACCAGATCGCAAGCTGCATTGAGGAAGGCTTCGACCAGCCCGAACTCATCAAGCGCTACACGACGACCGGAACCGGCCCGTCACAGAGCTATCTGGCCGGACAAAACCTGCCGCTGGTCGTCGGCGCGCTTGAAGGCCTGACCCCCGGCTCGGTCACGCCCACGACCGTTCGCCCGCCCATTTTCCCGACCAGCATGGCCGTCCTCGGGGGGCGCAGGCACGCACCCGTCAAGCATACCCCCCTCCACGACCGCCAGAAGGCCATAGGCGGTTCCCTCGAGCTGGCCGGCGTCTGGAAACGAGCGCGTTTCTTCGAAGACGAGGCAGCCGCCGGTGAAATCGCCAATGTGCGGAACAACGTCGGATTTATCGATGTTTCCACATTGGGAAAGTTCCGACTGTTCGGACCCGACTCCCTGAAGCTCCTTCAGAGAGTATATGCGGGAGACATGAGCAAGTTGACCGTGGGAAAGCTCAAATATGGCGCTATGTGCAATGAACAGGGTGTGATCATCGATGACGGCGTGGTTACCAAGATGGGCGAAAACGATTACTTTTTCACCACGAGCACCGTTCGGGCCCCGAACACACCCGAGTGGCTGAGCTTCCACAGCCGTGAGGAAAACTGGCAGACCAGCCTCGCCAACCTTACCGATGCAATGGCGGCCATCAACCTGGCAGGACCGCGCGCGCGGGATGTCCTATCCAAGCTTACGGACGGCGACTTGAGCAACAAGGCTTTCCCCTATATGGGCATCCGGCGCATGAAACTTTGCAGCGAGATCGACGCGCTGGTGATGAGGGTCGGATTCGTAGGCGAGATCAGTTTTGAGATGCACGTGCCCGCTTCATACGGACCCGCCCTGCATGACGCCGTTGTGGAGGCCGGAAAGCAGTTCGGGATCAAACCATTCGGGTTGGCGGCCCAATTCGTGCTCCGCCTCGAAAAAGGGCATGTCATCATAGGAACTGAGACCGACAATCACTCCACGCTCCACGACATCGGAATGGGTTGGGCCTGGGACCGGCATAAAACGGAGGCTAAAACCGTTGGAGCACCGGCACTGCGCGCGACGGAAAAGCAGTCGCACCGGCAAAAGCTGGTGGCTTTCAAAATGCAAAATCCTCGAGAGACACCGCCGGATGGTTCCATCGTCGTCTCCGGGAAAACGGTCAAAGGGCGCATCTGCTCTTCACGCTACAGCGCAACCCTTGGACAGTCCATCGGCATGGCCCTGGTCGATCCGGAACTGGCAGTCATGGGGGGCACACTGGAAATCTACACGTGCGGAAAACTCGTAAAAGGTCGTTTGCCTGCAGTCTCGACGGTAAAGGGCGAAGTCGTGCTTGCGCCTTTCTACGACCCCGAAGGACTTCGCATGAAAAATTAGACGGACCTGCACACATCCGTTCGACGGTCAAGGAGCGGCGAATGCTGAAACGTGTTTCACCTATCGATATGGGTTTAAAAGCGGAACGGATCATGGTACGAGACGGCTGGGAAATTTCTCTGACCTATGTCGGAGAAAGACCCCGGAGCGCCCTGTTTCTAGCGGACTTGAGCCACGTGCCAAAATGGACATTGAATGGACCGAACCTCCACGAGATGCGCCCGGCGGGCTCGAGCATGCCTGCAAAGCCGGGCATGATTTCCTTGGAGCGCGGCCTGCTTCTCGTGCGCTGCATTCCATGGGAATGCAGAATCATGAGCCTCGGCGAGCAGAACCCCGTCCTCAAGGTCGAGGGCCTGACGGACGTCACGGATGCATATGCGGCCATTGCTGTTGTGGGGACCCGATGCTTCGATGTGCTGGCGAAGCTGTCCCCGATCGACCTCGAAGGCCGGTACAGCCTCAAGGCCGCATTGGCCCCGGTGGAAGATGTGACGTGCCTGCTGGTGCATCTCGATGGAGCGGACGGCATTCCCGGGATAATCCTTACGTGCGCGCGCGGCTACGGCCACTTCCTTACAGACGCAATACTCGATGCAGGAAAGGAATATTCCATACGGAAGGCCGGATGGGAGCGTTTCGGCAGGTGGATTACTGGGACTTCGGCAGAGGCGAAGCAGGCTGATGATCTGCAGAAAGGCCAGGAAAAGATAATAAGGATGAAAAGGTAAAGAACAGGAAGACCGCAGGGGAATGATTCTTCAGTTTGAAACAACCTCCGCCATCTCTGAAGAGTCCGCCCCTCAGGCCGATCCGGGGCTTCGGGAGCGTCCGTTGTCGGCAGCCGGGCGCTTCCCTGCGGCACATTTTTGCGGCATTGACCCAATGACGAGACCATGGCGTACGACAAAGTATTAGATTTCCTCAGGGGAAAAGGCGTTTCATTCAAAACACACGAGCATGATCCCGTGGTGACCATCAGGGAGGCAGAGGAAAGAGCCCCTGCCCTCATCGACGGATTGCTGAAAACGGTTGCCTTCAGGATCAAGGACTCATACTGGGTGCTTGCGGCCGTGAGATGCCGGGACCGCATCGACTACCGCAGACTTGCCGCCGCGCTCGGTGTCAATCGGCGCGAGTTGCGCAGTCTTTCCCCGGAAGAAGTTTTAAAAGATCTTGGATACGACGTGGGAGGGGTGGGTCCGGTGCCAACGCGAAGCGACGTGCTCACAGTTTTTGACGAAAGTCTGCGAAACGCAAAAACAGTCTATTTCGGAAGCGGAAAGAATACCCTCACCCTGGAAGTCGAGTTCGACAAGCTGCTGACGGCAACCGGCGGCCGGCTATACCCGATCGTGCATGATTCCGCCGCCTGAATAGTCTCCAGTCCTCAGTCTTGAGTCTTTAGTCTTCAGTTAGACCTAAAAGTATTTTGGGGCCATTGCCGCAGCCTCCCCGCTCCACGCTCATCACTCACCATTCTCTGTCCTCTGTTCTCCGTCCTCTGCCTTTTCCCCGCCTTTCCTTGTCTCCGTGTCAGTCTTTTTTCCCGCTTCTCGCTTCCCGATCGTCCTCATAACCATCCCCTTTCAGATCTTCTTTGCACGTCCGTAAAATATTGTTATTTTATAAATGATTTTGATTCTTAATTTCCGGGCGGACAAAAATAAAAAGGAGTGACCATGCTTGAACTGTTGAGAAAAGGAATGCTGGCGGGGCTTGGAGTGGCGGTGCTGACCGGAGAAAAGATCCGCGAGGCAACCAGGATGCTCGTCGAAGAGGGGAAGATAACGACTGACGAAGCCGACAAACTTGCCGACGATCTCGTCAAGAGCGGCGAACGGGAATGGGACGAAATAAACTCCAAGTTTCAGACATCTTTCAAGAAGATTTCCGAAAACCTGGAGGTAATTCGCAGAAAAGAGTTCGCGGACCTGAAAACCAGGGTGGAGCTGATCGAGGAACGTCTGAAGCGGTTGGATGGCGGCGGCAGTTCGGGTGAAACCTCCTGATGTTGCTGATTTCGGATGCCGTCCGGGTTTGCTTGAAATGCCGTCAGGACCGGTCAAGCTTGTGCAACGGACTGCAAAACGCCGTTAGATGTATTTGAACCAGTATTCTTCAACCCTTTTGAAATTGGATCTCACCCGGTCATTGCCCGAGATTATGTCTCCGTGTCCAGGCAGGAGATAGTCGGATTCGAGGGCTTCCAGCGCCTTTATGCTCCGTTTGAGAACCATCCCGTTTCCGCCCGGCAGATCGGTGCGCCCAAGACTGTCGCGGAAAAGAACATCGCCGGTAAAAAGCGCTTTTTGCGCGGCCCAGTACAGCGCCACTGAACCGGGCGAATGTCCCGGCGAGGGAATCACCCGCAACTCGACCCCCTTTACTTCCAGGTTTCCTGGTCCAACAAAAAAATCGGGCGTGTAAGCCTCCAGGTCGAAAGCCGGCCCCATGTGCTTTCCTATTCCCTTGATCAAGTCCCAGTCTTCGAGACTCATAGCGAGAAGAGCGGGTTGATTTTTGAAATACCTCACCGCCTCAAAGTGATCCGGATGTGCGTGCGTCACCAGCACCAGGTCTATATCGGAAAACTCGATCCCGAGTGCTCTCAACTGGATGGCGACGTGTTCGAAGAGATGAAAATGTCCCGGATCGATCAAAATCCTTGCCGGACCGTCTATGAGGAACGTATTGCAGTTGTTGGCCGACATTGAAGTCCAGAGAAAAGCATACAGTCCATCCGTTACTTTCATTGATGATCCTCTAAGCCGATCGTTCCCAAGAGAAATCGAAGTTTGAAAGCGCTTTCATCGAAACAGTTTCCGAGCCGCGCAGAATAAAACTCTATTGCCATGCCGTCAAATTTTAATAATATGCGAAACTTCAGGCAAGGGCATCAGAATAACGAAAAGGGGCGCATCAAATTGAACCAGACCGGCCTGCCACAGGTGAACCAGTCTCGCAAACAAAGAGCCGACATTCTGTTTCTGAATGGACTCGTGGTTACTCTTGATTCGAAATCCACAGTTTTCGATCCCGGAGGGATTGCCATTCGGGACGGGAAGATAGAGGCAGCCGGAGCTTCGGATCAGATCGAAGCGGCATTTGAATCACCGGAAACTCTGGACGTTTCGGGATGTGTCGTTTTACCGGGATTGATAAACTCACACACGCATGCAGCCATGACCCTTTTCCGGGGTCTTGCCGACGATCTTCCATTGATGAACTGGCTGAACGACAATATTTTCCCGGCTGAAAAGAACTTGAACGAAGAGTGGGTCTACTGGGGGACGTTGCTCGCCTGTGCCGAGATGATTCTGTCGGGGACAACCGCCTTCTGCGACATGTATCTTTTCGAGCACAAGGTTGCCGAAGCCGCCAAAAAAGCGGGCATGCGCGCACTGGTTGGCGAGGTGCTCTATGACTTCCCCTCTCCTGCATATGGAGAGATTGAAAACGGTCTGAGGCATACCGAATCACTTATCGAGAAATGGCGCGGCGACCTTCTTGTCCATATTGCCGTGGAACCGCATGCACTGTATACCTGCTCACCGCCCCTTCTTGAACGGAGCCGAGAAATATCCGACCGGCACGACGTCCCTCTCATAATCCATCTTTCGGAGAATGAAGCCGAGGTCAAACAGATAGTAGAACGCTACGGGAGGCGCCCGGTCGCACACCTCGAGGCCCTCGGACTGCTCGGCCCGAGACTGGTGGCCGATCACTGCGTGGCCCTCAATGAAAGCGAGATCAGCCTTCTTGCGGAAAACGATGTGAAAGTCGTCCATAATCCGGAAAGCAACATGAAGCTGGCATCGGGGATTGCGCCCGTTCCTCGCCTTCTTGAGAAGGGGATAACGGTGGCCCTCGGCACGGATGGTTGTGCAAGCAACAACAACCTGGATATGTTCGGCGAAATGGATACGTGCGCCAAACTCCACAAGGCCGCAACACTCGACCCCACAGTCCTTCCAGCCTCAACGGCGCTCCGGATGGCGACGGTTTGGGGTGCCAAGGCGCTGGGGTGGGAGGGTCTTACCGGGCAAATTGTCCCTTCCATGTTTGCAGACCTGATAGTGGTAGATTTCAGGAAACCTCACCTGACGCCAATGTACAATCCGGTAAGTCATCTGGTCTATGCAGCCGGGGCGGCTGACGTCCGCCACAGCATCATCGGCGGGCGCTTGGTTATGAAGGAGCGCGCGCTGCTCACGCTGGACCTGGAGGAAATCCTTGGACATGTCCGGGAATTTGCCAAGAAAGCGGGAGCGAAAAGCAGATACCGAGGAGCAGAAAGCGATGTCCTTCTCTGAAGCCGAGGTTCCCGATTCCAGACCGGGCGCACGGGAAGTCGATTGGCTGCTTTTCAATATCGACTGGCTGGTTTCCTGCGATGCCGAGATGACCCGATTTCGATCCGGCGCCGTAGCCATAGAGGGAGACCGGCTGGCCGCAGTCGGCAGTTCGAGTGAGCTTCTAAAGCTTTTCCGGGGATGCGCCGAAGTCGACCTCGGCGGCTATTTACTTATGCCGGGCCTGGTGAATACACATGCACACGCAGCAATGAGCATTTTTCGCGGGGTGGCCGACGACCTGCCTCTGAAAAGCTGGCTGGAGGAGATCATCTTCCCTCTGGAGAACTTTTTCATCAATCCGGACAGCGTTTACCTGGGGACTCTGCTCTCCTCGGTTGAGATGTTGAAAAGCGGCACGACAACCTTCTGCGACGGCTATTTTTTCGAGGAATCAGCCGCCCGCGCCGCAATTGATTCAGGCATTCGAGGCATAATGGGCCAGGGACTTTTGGATTTTCCCTCGCCAGACCTGCCCGATCCGACAAAGTTTCGATCGCGGGCCGAAGCTTTCCTCTCGAATTTCCCAAACCAAAGCGGGCGTGTCCGCCCTTCTCTTTTTTGCCACGCGCCCTATACATGCGGCCCGGACACGTTAATGCGCACAAAAGAGATTTGCCGCCGAAACGGACTTCTTTTTCAGACTCACTTGTCTGAGACATCGGGCGAGGTCAATCAGATAAGAGACAGATACGGACACAGGCCTGCGATGCTGCTCGATTCTCTTGGGGTCCTCGATGAGTTGACGCTGTGCGCTCACGGGATCTGGCTCTCAAGAGATGAAATCCTGGCCATTGCAAGTCGCGGGGCCTCAATTTCCCATTGTCCCGAGAGCGCAATGAAGCTCGCTTCCGGGGTCGCCCCTGTTCCCGACATGATATCGCTTGGAGTTAAAGTCGGCCTCGGCACCGACGGATGCGCGAGCAACAACGACCTCGATCTTTTTTCCGAGATGGGCTCAGCGGCCAAAGTCCACAAAGTGTTTAGAAAAGACCCCGTTGCATGTCCCGCCTGGCAGGCCCTCATGATGGCTGTAGCGGGCGGGGCATCGGCGCTCGGGCTTGGAAACGAAATCGGAAGCATAGAACCGGGCAAAAAGGCCGACCTGATCGCCCTGAGTCTGAATCAACCTCACCTGACGCCGATTTACGATCCCGTCAGCCATATCGTTTACACGGCCCGTGGCAGTGACGTCAGGTTCGTATGGGTGGACGGCCGGCAAATTGTAAAGGATGGACGGGTGCTGACGGTCAATGAGACCGAAGTTATCTCCGAAGCGGCTCGAATTGGAAATGAAATAAGGCGAAAAATCCGTTGAACGCGAGAACCATCATCATGAGCCGCCGTTCGGGGTTGGGCCGGGGCAGACGTCCTAAGTTTTTAAACAATCATTCGAATTTTACTGTAAGGATCATCCGATGCTTTTAAGGATAAGTGAAGTGATTTTGAAGGCCTCCTTCTGCGCTCTTGGCGCATTCATGCTTGCCGGCTGCGGTAGTATGCAATTGCCTCATATCCCGGAACTGGGATTTGATTGGGTATCCGCGGAAGGCAAATCTCAGGAGCAGCTCTATCATGACCAGGTCGAGTGCAGGCGGCAAGTGATGTTGCAGTCTCCTCCGGATTCTTCGGGTCCGGGCGACCGGGGGTTGGGGATGACTGACACGAGGTTATTCGACGATTGCATGCGTTCGAGAGGATGGAGCAAACAATGAGAACGACGGTTTGAAAGATTACATATTTCAGCGGTTCATCGAAGGCAAAAATTACCACTTGACATCAAGAATCGATCCAGTATGGTTTGTTCAACAAAGATTCCAGGAACTGGCCGTAAATAACCGACCTCACGAGAGGCGCGCCCACGGCCGCGAGGCGCAATCTATCGAAGATTGTCCGCGATGTAATTTCGTACCAATGCATAAATCTGACAGTTATAGATTTAAAAATAGAGTTGTATGTAAACTAATTTCGACTCAGGTTCGTTATCCAGACAAAAGACGCTTTTTGGTAATGTACTTGGCCCTAATTTACCAAGGGAAGTGGACAACACACTACAATAGGAGGCGGGAATGTTGAAAGGAAATGTCCTTTTAAAGCGGACCCTGATAGGGTTCGTTGCTTTGATGTTGGTCCCCTACGGGGCCTTCGGGCAGGGTGATATGCCACCCACGCAGTTCAGCGAGCAGGAACTGGATCAGATGATTGCTCCTATCGCGCTCTATCCGGATTCATTGCTTGCACAGGTCCTGATTGCCGCAACATATCCGGATCAGGTCATGGATGCGAACGCCTGGATGAAGGCAAATCCGAATCTCAAGGGTGATGCGCTCAACGATGCCCTGGATAGAATGTCCTGGGACCTGAGCGTAAAAGCGCTGGCGCCTTTTCCACAGGTGCTGGCAATGATGGCCGATCAGCCTGATTGGACTCAAAAGCTTGGCGAAGCCTTTGTGGCTCAGCAGGCCGATGTCATGGCTTCCGTTCAGAAACTGCGGTCGAAAGCTTACGCGGCGGGCAATCTGAAGTCCAGCGCTGAGCAGAAAATAGTCGTCAAGGGCGACGTCTACGAAATCGAACCTGTAAATCCTCAGGTTGTCTACGTGCCCCGCTATGACCCGGTTGTCGTCTACGGGACCTGGTGGTGGCCTCAACCTCCGTTGGTATATGCGCCCGTTTGGCCCGGAGTGGCTGTAGGGGTTGGCATTGGGGTTGGAATCGGTTTTTTTGGTGCTTGCGCAGTTGGACCGGCCTGGGGTTATGGCTGGGGTTCATGGGGATGGGGCGGCGGCAATGTGAATGTCAATGTCAACCGCAATATAAACATAAACAAGAATGTCAACATCAATAAGAACAACCTTAAAACTACCAATTTCCATAACGTAGCCTCCAAAACACCTGCAGGCAGAGCGGTCGCAAGCGGCGCGGGCCATGGTCGCGGCGGACAGGCCGGTAAGGGTGGAGCCGCAACCCGTGACGTCAGGCGCGGAGGCGCAGGCGCAGCTGGTGGGTCGCGCGGAGGAGCGGCCGGTAACGTTGGGCGCGGCGGTGCGGGCGGCAAACCATCGGCAGGTTCCGTGCAACAGGGACTCAAAAGCGGTGGGTCGCGCGGCACACCTGGGGCTGGCGGGACACGCGGCGGAGCGACTGGAAACGTTGGGCGCGGAGGCGCGGCTGGAGCCGGTAGTTCTCGTGGCGGCGCAACCGGTAATGTCGGGCGTGGAGGCGCAGCCGGCGCTGGTGGGTCTCGTGGAGGCGCAGGCGCTAATGTCGGACGCGGCGGCGCGGCGGGCGGATCACGTGGCGGCAGCATGGGCGCTGGTTCACGCGGCGGCGGCGCTCCCCGCGGCGGCGGCGGTAAAGGCGGCGGCGGTAAAGGCGGCGGCGGTAAAGGCGGCGGCGGTAAAGGCGGCGGCCACGGTGGCGGTGGCGGCAAGCACAAATAGCATAGAATTCGTGTACTAAGATTTGGAAGGGTTACGGTCAGATGATCGTAACCCTTTTTTGCGGCGGGCCGATCTTCGACTATTTACCCATATGATAGAACCAACACCTTTTTGTTTAATCTTCTGTAGGTTTATTCTGAACCAAATGCACTGAAAAACGAAAACAATTAGTTCTATGAACCCATTGGGATTGCTTCTTGCCAAACCTGCCTGTAACCGATCTGTAACCCCATCTCTCTTATATACCCGACAAAGCTGCTTATGCCCGCAGCTTGGAAACAAAGAACTTGGACAATTGTATATGGAATGCACATTCAGAGCATGAAGGTGTGGACGAAACAGCAGGAATATCGATGAATTATTGAAAACATATTGGTGCATTCCGAACCTTTTGGGATCGGCGGATGATTAAAAACGCGAGGCCGGAAGATCGTTTAAGGGTGGAATAAAATGACCCACCGTCATTGGATAAAAAGTTTATTAATTCACCCGAGCAGTTACTTTTTCTGCTTGACACCGAGAATTCAATAACTACTGGTTTCATCAGTATGTCTTCCATACGAAACCTCGAGGGCAGACAACTTTTTCCTGAGCGGGAGAACTTGTTCACCCTTTAAAGCTGAAGAAGTGACTCTCGATTTTGCAAAAAAGTCTGTCATGCGATGATTTTCGAACGGCTTCCCGGCCGCACCACATCTCTTATTGGTCATCCGGGGTATGGAGGCAGTAACCTACAACCCAGGGCCGCCACTGATCGAAAGGTCGGGAAATATGCGAGATCTTCCCTGAACGCCCTGGCAGACTAAAGATTTAATGCTAAAGGAAATTGGCAGCTTATCCGAATTTTTTGTGTGGATGACTGGAGCCGGGGTTAACAAGCGTAATTCGTCGTGCAACAGAAAGGAGAAGACATCATGAAAATGGGTGCGTTTTTTAGGCGCTCTCTAGTCGGGTTGCTCATCGTTGTGATGGTCCCGTTTGGAGCGCTTTCTCAGGAAACAGCAACATCCGCAAAAGTGTACAGCGACGCGGAACTTGACCAGATGCTTGCGCCGATAGCACTCTATCCGGATTCGCTGCTGGCACAGATTCTTATAGCAGCGACCTTTCCCGATGAAGTCTCGCAGGCGAGCCAGTGGTTGCAGCAAAATGCGAACTTGAAGGGCGACGCTCTCAATAACGCAATCGACACTGTGGACTGGGACCTGAGTGTAAAGGCGCTTGCGCCTTTTCCACAGATTGTCTCCATGATGGCCCAGGAGATGGCCTGGACGCAGAGCCTGGGCGACGCGTTTCTGAATCAGCAGGCTGCCGTGATGGCCTCCATTCAGAGACTGCGGGCCAAAGCCCAGCAAGCCGGCAATCTCAAGACAACCAAGGAGCAGACGGTGGTTGTCAAAGGCGATGCTATAGAAATCCAGCCGACCGAACCTAACGTGGTATACGTGCCTCGCTACAATCCGACAGTGGTTTACGGTGCATGGGCGTATCCTGCATATCCTCCTGTGGTCTATGCTCCCGTTTATCCGGAATTGCCCGTGGTGGACGTTGGAGTCCCGGTGGTCGGCGCCGTCTACGGTGTTCCGGCGTTTGGAGTCGGAATCGGCCTCGGCTTTTGGGCCGGCGTGGGTGTCGGTGCAGCCTTTGGAACCGGTTGGGGGTCATGGGGCTGGGGCGGCGGCAATGTGAATGTCAATGTGAACCGGAATACTAACATCAATAACAATAATGCAAATAGAAATCCCAACACAAACGGCAACCTCAAGCAGGTCCACGGCCAAGGCCAGGGCAAGGGCGGCGGCCAGAATCGAGCAGGCCAGGGTCAAGGCGGCCGGGGTCAGGGCGGCCGCGGCACGGGCAATGTTGGCGGCGGCGGACGTGGTGGAAGACCGTCGGCGGCTTCCGTGCAGCAGGGACTTAAAAGCGCTGGCCAAGGCAAGGGCGGCGGACGCGGCAGCGGCAGCACCGCCGGTCGCGGCGGAGCCCGCGGATCAAGCGGTAAAGGCAATGTGAGTGGAGGCGGATCGCGCGGCGGACGCGGCAGCGGCGCCAGCACGCGAAGTCATAGCGCCGGCCGTGGCGGCAGCAGCGCCGGACGTGGTGGAGGCGGCAGCCGGGGCAGTACCGCGGGCCGGGGTGGATCGAGCGGCTCCAGCGGCCGCGGCGCCGGTAACGTGAGTGGAGGCGGATCGCGTGGCGGCCGGGGCAGCTCGCCCAGTGCGCGAAGTCATAGCGCCGGACGTGGCGGCAGCAGCGCCGGACGCGGCGGCAGCGGTGGCCGTGGCGGCAGCAGCGCCGGACGTGGCGGGAGCGGTGGCCGTGGCGGCAGCAGCGCCGGACGTGGCGGTGGTGGTGGCCGTGGCGGCAGTGGTGGCCGTGGCGGCGGTGGCGGCCGTGGCGGCGGCGGTAAAGGCGGCGGTCGCAGATAAATATTCACTATGAAACGACGGCGGCCGGATCAATCCTTCGGCCGCCTGAAGATTTGTGCCCTCCTGCCGACGCTTGGCAGGGGGGATATTTATAACCGGCATTCCCATTTGCAAAATTCTTGGATTAATTCTAGTATATGGTGGTTTTTATCAGTATTGATTCAGTATTAATGATCTACTGTTACATCCCTTCTCCATCATCATGGGCTTGAAAGCTCTACGCTATATTTTATGCCCAGGGTAGGGCCGATTGATTCCGCGTTTATTCTGATTGTTTGCGGATTAGTGCATACTTAATTTATCTTCAAAATTCGTCTTGCAACCCTAGGAGGAAAATCATGAAAACAAATGTATTTGTTAAGCGATTTTTGGTTGGGCTGCTCGTTGTGATGATGGTGCCGTACGGAGCGTTTTCTCAGCAAACAACAAGCTCCGGGAAGGCATTCGGCGAGGCGGAACTGGACCAGATGCTTGCCCCGATTGCGCTTTACCCGGATGCGCTGCTCGCGCAGGTCTTGTTGGCGGCAACCTTTCCTGATCAGGTTGCGGAAGCGAACCGGTGGTTGAAAGACAACCCGAACCTCAAGGGTGATGCGCTAAATGATGCAATTGACAAAATGGGCTGGGACCTGAGCGTAAAAGCACTGGCGCCTTTCCCGCAGGTACTGGCGATGATGGCGGAGCAATCGGCCTGGACGCAAAGAATGGGCGAGGCATTCATGGCCCAGGAATCCGACGTCATGGCATCGATCCAGAGATTGCGCGCAAAAGCCTATACAGCAGGCAATCTGAAGACAACCTCGGAACAGAACGTTGTTGTCAAGGGTGAGGTCTACGAGATAGCGCCTGTCAATCCTCGGGTTGTCTATGTACCCAGGTACGACCCGGCGGTTGTATACGGGACCTGGTGGTGGCCTTCGTATCCCCCCTACGCTTATTATCCCGTTTGGCCCGGCGTGGCCGTTGGCGTTGGAATCGGGCTTGGAATCGGCTTCTGGGGGGCTGTGGGAGTGGGAGCCGCCTGGGGCTGGGGCTGGGGGTCCTGGAACTGGGCAGGCAGGTCCATGAATGTCAACGTGAATCGAAATATCAATATCAACAGGAATATCAATAGAAACAGAAACTTCAGGACTACAAACGCCCGTAATGTCGCAGGCGGAAAAGGAGCCGGCCGGAGAGCCGGGATGGGGCGCGGGGGTAAGCACGGCGAAGGCCGAGGCACCGGCCATGCGGGACGCGGCGGTAAGCGAGGCACCGGCCATGCGGGACGCGGCGGTAAGCGAGGCACCGGCCACGCAGGGCGCGGCGGTGGCGGTGGCAAACACGGTGGCGGCGCCAAACATGGCGGCGCCAAACACGGTGGTGGCAAGCATGGCGGTGGTAAGCATGGCGGAGGCGCCAAACATGGCGGAGGCGGCCACCGCGGTGGTGGTCACGGTGGCGGCCATGGTGGCGGCCATGGTGGCAAACGTTGATAAATATGTAATTATATGAATTGATCTCGAGGCAAAGCGAAAAGGTTCATCTTGTCGGGTTGTTTTATGGCCCCCCGTATCATTCATTGGTACGGGGGGATATTTTTATATGAGGGCGGCCGGCGCAAAGAAACTCTCGGCCCTGCCGGATCTCAGCGCGGCAGAGCGCCGGCCGTCATCGGGCAAAGTTCCATTTCACAGTTTCCTTCCTTTAAGTATTGTTAAGAAAAGTAAAACAAATTGACAGCCTTAGAACTCTTTACAAGAATTCTGCGGTCAGCAGTCACCCGAGGCACTGCTTCCGAGGTCCGATGACTGTGCTTGCGGTCCGATAGCTGAAGATGGTAAAAAGCGCTTTGATATTTCGTCACCGCTGTGTTCCGGTCCGGTTGAACCGGTTAAGCATTGCATATATTCAGCACAGGTCCTTCAAGGGTTGAAATCCAATTTTCGGAAGACACCAAGGCGAGGCAAGCATCATGTCGTTCCCATCATATAGAGATATACCGAAGGCGGTGGCGGCAAAAATCCGTGCCGCAGGAAGATCTTGGGTTGTGGTAATTGCACTGCTTCTGGGGATCTTAGGCATTTACGCCGGCTGGATGTTTACGGGCAATGGAACTCGAGCCGTCGGGCAGGCCCCCAGTTTCCAGCCAAGCGCTCCGGTGGTTCCCGCAAAAGCAAGACAGGGAGAAGTCCACGTATACATAACGGGACTTGGCACGGTGACGGCTCTGTACACCGCCACCATACTTCCCCAGGTTACGGGGCAGATCATGCAGGTCCCATTCAAGGAAGGTGACGTGGTAAAGAAAGGGGCCCTTCTGGTGGAGATCGATCCACGGCCGTACGAAGCCAGCCTGCTACAGGCACAGGGTCAACTGGAACGGGACAAGGCGCTGCTCGAAGAGGCCAGAACGGATTTCAAGCGGTACGATACCCTTGCCAAGCAGGACTCTATTGCCCTGCAACAGAGGGACGATCAGCTCTACCTGGTGCATCAGTACGAGGGGGCGGTCAAGCTTGATGAGGGACTGGTTCAAAGCGCCAAAATAAATCTTGGGTTTACGCGCATCACTTCCCCGTTTTCCGGGCGCGTCGGACTGCGGCTCGTTGACCCTGGAAACATCGTGTACACACCCGACACCACCGGAATAGCCGTCATTACGCAGGAGCAACCGATTACGGTCATTTTTCCCATTCCTGAAGACAATCTGCAGGCCGTCATGAAGAAACTCAGGGCAGGAGAAACTCTGCAGGTCGATGCTTTAGATCGCGCGCAGAATAAGAAAATAGCCACGGGGAAACTGCTGACCGCCGATAATCAGATAGACACAACCACGGGGACGGTTCGGCTGAAAGCTCTGTTCACAAATGAAGACAGCGCCCTTTTTCCGAACCAGTTCGTCAATGCCAGCCTGCTGATGGAAACTCTGAAAGGAGTGACGTTGATTCCATCCGCAGCCATACAGCGAAGTCCCAAGGGCAGCTACGTCTTCCTTGTGAAGGAGGATAACACCGTCACTGTGCGCTGGGTCAAGACCGGGGTCTACGAAGGAGACAGCGTATCCATCGAAGAAGGACTTTCTCCCGGCGATCTGGTTGTGGTGGAAGGCGCCGAGAGGCTGAAAGAAGGCAGCAGGGTCAATGTGCAAACGCAAAGCCAGGGTTCTTCCGGTAAGGGTCAATAATGAATCCCTCACGAACCTTCATTCTCCGGCCGGTTGCGACCACCCTGCTGATGGTGGCCATTCTGCTTGCAGGCGCGGTGGCGTATCATCAATTGCCCGTTTCCGCCCTGCCCCAGGTTGACTATCCGGTTATCCAGGTACTGACGTTTTTCCCTGGCGGCAGTCCTGAGGTAATGGCGTCAACGGTTACGGCGCCTCTGGAGCGCCAGTTCGGGCAGATGCCGGGTCTGAAACAGATGATCTCCAACAGCTCGAACGGCAGCTCCGTGATCATCCTAGAGTTCAACCTTGACCTGAGCCTGGACGTCGCCGAGCAGGAGGTGCAGCAGGGCATCAACGCCGCGGCCTCTTTTTTGCCTCCTAACCTTCCGACCCCGCCGGTCTACAGCAAGGTCAACCCCGCCGACGCTCCGATCCTGACGCTCGCCCTCACCTCGGAAACCCTTCCCTTGCCCAAAGTCGAAGATTTGGCCGACACCAGACTCGCGCAGAAAATATCTCAGTTGCCCGGCGTGGGGCTGGTAAGCATAAGCGGCGGCCAGAGGCCCGCCGTACGGATTCAGGCCAACCCGACGGCGCTTTCCGCATACGGTCTTAGCCTTGAGCAGCTTCGCTCTGCAATTGCAGCCGGCACTGTCGATCAGGCCAAAGGATCTTTCGACGGTCCTCGGCAATCCTGGATTATAGGGGCAAACGATCAGTTGCTGACCAGCAAGGATTACCTTCCTTTGGTTGTCGCTTACCGCAACAACGCCCCCGTGTTTTTGTCCGATGTCGCCGATGCGATCGACGGCGCCGAGAACGTAAACCTGGCAGCCTGGATGAATACCACCCCGGCAGTAATACTCAATATTCAGAGGCAGCCCGGAGCCAATGTAATCGAGGTGGTAAACAGGATAAAGAGGCTGATGCCCCAGTTGCAAAGCACTTTGCCTGCGGCCGTGAAAGTGCAGATCCTCACTGACCGCACCACAACCATCCGCGGCTCGGTCGACGATGTTCAGTTCGAACTGCTGCTGGCTGTTGCGCTCGTTGTGATGGTGATATTTCTGTTTTTGCGGAATCTGTCGGCGACTATCATTCCCAGTGTGGCCGTCCCGCTGTCTCTGGTCGGCACCTTTGGCGTGATGTATCTGCTTGGATTCAGCCTCAATAATCTCTCGCTGATGGCGCTTACTATTTCAACGGGGTTCGTTGTAGACGACGCAATTGTCATGATCGAAAATGTGGCACGCTTCATCGAACAGGGGGACTCCCCGCTTCAAGCCGCCCTGAAGGGTTCAGAGCAGATAGCTTTCACGATCATGTCACTGACTATCTCCCTCATCGCCGTTCTCATCCCTCTGCTTTTCATGGGTGACGTTGTGGGAAGGCTGTTCCGCGAGTTTGCCGTCACCCTCGGCGTGACAATCCTGATTTCCGCCATCGTCTCTCTCACACTGACGCCCATGATGTGCGCCCGGCTGCTGCGGCACATACCTGAAGCAGAGCAGGGAAAATTCTACCGGCGATCAGGGGAAGCTTGGGACAGGATTATCCATCTCTATGGAAGAACGTTGCGCTGGGTGCTTGACAGGCAAACGGCAACCCTGATGGTGGCGGCAACAACCCTCATTTTGACCGTATTCCTGTATGTCATCGTTCCCAAAGGTTTCTTTCCCGTTCAAGATACGGGAGTCATTCTGGGTATTTCGGAAGCTCCGCAATGGATCTCTTTTGCGGCAATGGCGGAGCGGCAGCAGGCCCTGGCAAAGATAATCCTTGAGGACCCCGCAGTAGAAAGTCTGTCCACCTTTATCGGCATAGATGGAACTAATATCACCCTGAACTCCGGGAGGGTCCTGATAAACCTGAAGCCGCTCGAAGAACGGCGGATAAGCGCCAGCGAAGTGATCCGCCGCCTCCAGCCCGCACTCGCAAAACTCAATGATATTCAGCTATATATGCAGCCGGTGCAGGACATCACAGTTGAAGACCGCGTCAGCCGGACGCAGTTCCAGTACAGCCTCGAGGACCCTAACGTTAACGAGTTAAACACGTGGACCCCCAAGTTTCTCGAGTTGCTCAGACAATCGCCGGTTCTCAGCGATGTGAGCAGCGATCAACAGGACCAAGGTGCGGAAGCATACCTGGAAATAGACCGCAGTACTGCTTCGAGGTTCGGAATTTCGACTCAGCTTTTGGACAATACCCTCTACGATGCTTTCGGCCAGCGGCAGGTGGCTACAATCTTCACTCAGTTGAACCAGTACCGGGTCGTTCTCGAGGTCAAACCGGAGTATCAGGCAAGCCCGGATAAGCTTAAAGATATCTACGTCCCTTCCCTGGCCTCAAACTCAACTAACACGACGACGACAACGTCGGCGACCCCCTCCCCGAACACGACAGCAAGCACTGTCATATTCGCGACCGCAACCTCAACCCCGACAGGGGCCTCGGCCGCAACCACCACGATTACCCCGATCACTACCGGAGCACTGGGGCAGGTCCCCCTGAGCGCGATCACGCATTTTTCAAGAACGACCGGTCCACTTGTCATCAATCACCTGGGGCAATTTCCCGCAACGACCGTCTCATTCAATCTGGGTCCAAAGGCCTCTCTGGGAGAAGCGGTGGACGCCATCGAGGCGGCCGCTACCAAACTGGGCATGCCAGCCAGCATTCAGAGAAGCTTTCAGGGTAGCGCCCTGGCCTTTCAGGCCGCCCTCGTGAGTGAGCCGCTCCTTATACTGGCTGCGCTGATTACCGTCTATATAGTACTGGGAGTTTTATACGAGAGCTACATACACCCGATCACGATCCTTTCTACGCTGCCTTCGGCAGGTATTGGAGCACTCCTGGCCCTGCTGATCTTCCGTTCTGAATTCAGCGTTATAGCGCTGATCGGCCTTATCCTGTTGATAGGAATCGTTAAGAAAAACGGAATCATGATGGTCGACTTCGCATTGGAGGCAGAGCGAAAAGAGGGAAAAGAACCGGTCGAGGCTATCTATCAAGCCTGCCTGCTGAGGTTTCGGCCGATCATGATGACAACCATGGCCGCTATTCTGGGCGCTCTTCCGCTGGCATTGGGCTCCGGGATGGGTTCGGAGCTGAGGCGGCCCCTGGGTATTTCCATAGTGGGCGGCCTTGTTATCAGCCAGATGCTCACTCTCTATACCACTCCGGTCATCTATCTGTGGTTTGACCGTCTGGCCAGACGCGTGGGCAGGAATCGTCCCGAAGATTCGGGCAACGGCAACGGGGCGGCATCCGAATGAACTTTTCCGAGATTTTCATAAGGCGTCCGGTCGCGACGACCCTTTTGACAATCGGCATTACTCTGTCCGGAATAATCGCCTTCCGAGTCCTGCCCGTTTCGCCTTTGCCTCAGATAGATTTTCCAACGATCAGCGTCCAGGCAAGCCTGCCTGGAGCGGACCCGGAGACTATGGCAACGTCCGTGGCCGCGCCCCTTGAGCGGCAGTTCGGACGTATCGCCGGAGTCACCGAGATGACTTCGAGCAGCAACCTGGGCACCTCAGCGATCACACTCCAGTTCGACCTGGACCGAAATATCGACGGCGCCGCCCGCGACGTGCAGGCCGCAATGAATGCAGCACGAAGCTACCTGCCGTCAAACCTGCCGAGTAATCCAACTTATCGCAAAGTCAATCCGGCGGATGCGCCGATCCTTATTCTGGCGCTTACGTCCGAGATTGTGAGCAAGGCGCAGATGTACGATACGGCGTCAACAATTCTTCAGCAAAAACTGTCACAAATCGAGGGGGTCGGCCAGGTATTCGTGGGAGGAGGATCTTTACCGGCAGTACGGGTGGAACTGGAACCCGGACCGCTCAGTAAATATTCAGTCGGTCTGAACGATATTGCCACGGTACTCCAAACCACCAGCGTAACCCAGCCCAAGGGACAAATTGCCAATGGCTGGGAATCCCTGACAATCCGGTGCAACGATCAACTGCATACAGCCGAGCAATACCGTCCACTCGTCGTAACTTATAGAAACGGGGCCCCCGTCCGCCTGTCGGATCTTGGGCAAGTGGTGGATTCAGTAGAAGACGTTCGCGCGGCCGGTTCCGTAAACGGCAAGCCGGCGGTATTGCTGGTTATCTTTCGGTCTCCGGGGGCAAATATCATAGCAACCGTTGACAGGGTCAGGGCCCTGATGCCGCAGCTCTCCGCCCTGGTGTCCGCCAGCACCGATCTGTCGGTGGTCCTCGATCGAAGCCCTCCGATCCGCGGTTCTCTCGAGCATGTCGAACGCACGCTCATCATATCGGGCATACTGGTCATTCTCGTGGTGTTTGCTTTTTTGAGGAACCTCCGAGCAACGATAATTCCAGGAGTCGCCGTTCCCGTTTCACTCATCAGTACGTTCGGGGTGATGTATCTTTTCGGCTACAGCCTCGACAACCTTTCTCTCATGGCCCTGACCGTCGCCACGGGATTCGTAGTGGATGACGCCATTGTTGTGGTCGAGAATATAACTCGTTATATGGAACAGGGTATGTCCCCGTTTCAGGCATCGCTGAGAGGGGCTCGAGAAATCGCGTTCACCGTGCTGTCGATGAGCATCTCCCTGGTTGCGGTATTTACTCCCATTCTATTGATGGGTGGAATGGTGGGCCGCCTGTTCCGCGAGTTTGCGGTCACCCTTTCCGCCTCCATAATAATTTCACTGGTCGTCTCTCTTACGACGACCCCCATGATGTGCGCAGCCATTCTCAGGAAGGAGACGGGTGAAGCCCACGGCAGTGTCTACAGAGCACTGGAGTGGCTGTTCGACAGTATGCGCAATGTCTACGACAGGGGTTTGCGCTGGGCTCTGCGGCATTCTCTCATAATGCTTTTCATTACTATTCTGACGCTGGGGACCAACGTGTTTCTGTTCAGCTATATTCCGAAGGGCTTCTTCCCCGAGCAGGACAGCGGACGGATAGCCGGCAGAATTCAGGCGGACCAGGACATCTCTTTTCAATCCATGAAACAGAAGCTGACCCAGGTAGTGGACATCATCAGAACAGATCCGGATGTGGCGGATGTGACCGGTTTTACCGGCGGCGCAGGACCGGGCGGTTCCACAACAAATGCCGCCCGTATGTTCATAGCGCTTAAACCATTTGAAGAACGCAAAGCCACAGCACCGGAAATCATCGCACGGCTGCGCAAGAAGCTTGTCGAGGTGCCCGGGGCCCCCACCTATTTGCAGTCGGTCCAAGATCTGCGGATCGGAGGAATGATCAGCAATGCCGCCTATCAATATACTCTCAGGAGCGACAGCCTGACGGATATCAATACCTGGGCGCCACGCGTGCTGCAACAGGCATACAAACTGCCCCAACTGGTGGATGTGAGCAGCGATCAGCAAAACAAGGGACAGCAGGCCTTTGTGGAAATCGACCGCCTCACGGCGTCACGCCTCGGCATATCCGCGCAGCTCGTCGATAATACACTCTACGGCGCTTTCGGCCAGGACGAGGTTGCGATTAACTACACCACCCTGAACCAGTACCATGTGGTAATGGAGTTTGCCCCGCCGTTCTGGCAGCGGCCCGAGATTCTGCGGGATGTTTACGTGCAATCCGTCACCGGGGCCGAAGTACCGTTGAGCGCATTTACCAAATTCAAGGCGTCCTATACATCGCTCATGGTAAACCACGCGGGGCAGTTCCCGGCGGTGACAATCTCTTTCAATCTGCCTCCGGGCGTGGCGCTTGGTGACGCGGTGCAGGCCATTGAAACAGCGACCTCTGAGATGAGGATGCCAAGCAGCGTTCACGGGACTTTTCTGGGCACGGCTCAGGCCTTTCAGGCCTCTCTTGCCAACGAACCCATTTTGATCCTGGCTGCCCTTTTTTCGGTCTACATAGTGCTCGGAATGCTATACGAAAGCTATATTCACCCGATCACCATCCTCTCCACGCTGCCGTCCGCAGGCGTAGGCGCGCTGGTTGCCCTGCTCATCTGTCAAACGGATCTCAGCCTCATTGCGGTAATCGGGATAATCCTGCTGATCGGCCTTGTAAAGAAAAACGGCATAATGATAGTAGATTTCGCTCTCGAGGCCGAGCGAACGCAAGGCAAAGAACCGGTTGAAGCCATCTATCAGGCCAGCTTGTTGAGGTTTCGACCCATAATGATGACTACCATGGCTGCCTTGCTGGGCGCATTGCCTCTGGCGATTGGCACAGGCGTCGGATACGAGCTGCGGCGGCCGCTCGGAATATCCATTGTTGGCGGCCTCATTTTCAGCCAGATGCTGACTCTTTTTACTACTCCGGTCATCTATCTTTACATGGACCGGATACGGATCTGGTCTTTGAGGCGAAAGTCGAAAAACGGCAAAAGGCAAACGACGGATGCCGGTGAATAGGTGAAAGCATGGCGCGAATAAAACCATTTGATTTGGCGGCTGCTTTGCTGCTTGTAACCCTCTCCGCCTGTACGGTGGGCCCGGATTACGTCAAGCCAAAGGTTGACACCCCGGCCTCTTACAAGGAAGCGGAGGGCTGGAAAAAAGCAGATCCCCAGGACCATGTTCCGCGCGGGACCTGGTGGACCATATATAACGATCCCCAGTTGAACGGGCTCGAAGAACAGGTCAATATTTCTAACCAGAACATCAAAGCGGCCGAGGCACAGTTCAGGGAGTCCCTGGCCCTGGTGCAGGCGGCCCGCGCCGCTTACTTTCCCACGGTCACAACTGGACCCAACTTTTCCCGGTCCCGTACATCCGCCGTTGCTCCCGGAGTCTCAGGCTCATCTTCGCTCATAAATTCCGATTACACCTATGACATGGCGGTGACCTGGCAGCTCGATCTGTGGGGAAAGGTTCGCCGGCAGGTAGAATCGAGTAAGGCCAGCGCCCAGGCCAGCGCCGCCGACCTGGAAGGCGTGCGGCTCAGCGCCCAGGCCCTGCTGGCCCAGGACTATTTTCAGCTTCGCTCCCTGGACTCCCAGGCAAAGGTGCTGAATGGTACGGTGGAGGGATACCGGAAATTTCTCGCTCTGACAAAAAACAGGTACGCAACCGGAGTGGCGGCCCAGTCCGATGTGCAGACGGCGCAGACTCAGCTCGAAACCACAGAGGCACAGTTGATCGCCCTTGGTGTTCAAAGGGCTCAGATGGAGCACGCTATTGCAATACTCATGGGCAAGACCCCATCGGAATTGACCATTCCTGCGAGCCCCCTTGACGGACCGCCGCCCGCGTTACCTGCCGGCGTGCCTTCGGAGCTCCTCGAACGCAGGCCCGATATCGCGGCCGCGGAGAGGCAGGCCGCTGCCGCCAATGCCCAGATAGGAGTGGCCATAGCAGCCTATTATCCGACTCTTACTCTCAGTGCAACCGGCGGGTTCCAGGCCTCCACCGCAGCCCAGTGGTTTACCTGGCCGGCCCGGTTTTGGACGCTCGGCCCCGGAATGATTCAGCAAACCCTGCTCGACGGGGGGCTCAGAGGCGCTCAAACCGAAGAGGCCCGGGCCGCCTATGATGCGAGTGCGGCTACTTACCGTCAAACCATACTCACCGCGTTCCAGAATGTGGAAGACCAGCTCGCTGCGCTTCGTATCCTGGAGCAGCAACAGCAGGCACAAGCTATCGCGGTTAATTCGGCAAAAAAGAATGTGGAAATAACGATCAATCAGTACAAAGCGGGAACGGCAAGCGCCCTTGACGTAATAAATACCCAAACAATACTGCTGAATAACCAGTTGACGGCCGTCGGCATTCTGGGCAGCCGAATGAATGCGAGCGTCCTCCTTGTCGATGCCCTGGGCGGAGGCTGGAACACATCTGACCTGCCCTCCGATTCCTATGTCGGCCACAGACACTATGAAGGGTACTTCGACCTGCTCGATCCCAAGTGACGGAAATAGTTTTCAGTTTTCAGATTTTAGTGGTCAGAAAAAATTGACGCCGCCACCTGTGCCCCCAAAAGGGTCCGACCGGCCCGCTACCTTGCCCTGAGGCCGGAGATCTTGACTGCTCCCCTGTGGTACCCATCCGGGAAGAGGGCCTCCAGGTCTTCGAGTTCAATTTTGTTTTCCTCGCAGGTTTCATATACCGTTGGGACGACCCCTGTCCCTTCGAACCGTTTCCGGATGAAGTTTATTATTTTCCAGTGGTCCTCAGTAAGGCGCGGCATCTTCATCTCGATCGCTTTGAAGACCGCATAATCCTCATCCCATTCCAACGGGTCGATAAGAAACCCGTGTATGTCCACACGGTAGATTCTTTCCTTGGGGGTCCTCAAGCTCTGTGCCGGTCGGTGTAGCGGCAGCCAGGATGAACGGGCGGACTCTTCAGAGTACGTCAACCCTGCGAGCCTGCAGGCGCCCCTTAAATAACCGGTCGGGAAGAGCCTTCTCAGGTCGGCCAAACGCAGCGAGTGGGCCCTGCAGATCTCATAGATTGTCGGGCACTTGCCGTTTACCGCAAAGCTTTCACGGATGAAATTGATCACATACCAGTGCTGTTGCGTTAAACCGCCCGGAATACCGACGGAAGGAGCAAGGCACTCCGCGAATTTGGCGTCCCACTCCTCGGGGTTTATCAAAAAACCGTCCGCATCGACCCTGTAACCCTTGTCAGCAAGATCAGGGACTTCCATTTCTTTTCCTCCTAATACAAAAAGAGCAAGCATGAAATGCCAACAAGCTTACAACGACTTAGAGTCAGACATTAAAAAAATCAATCGATGCTTATCTTCCATTGCCCTGCTGCACATGGATCAATGTTTGAATGCCCTCTGTCCGGTTAACACCATTGTAACTCCGGCCTCATTGCAGGCTTCGATCGCCTCCCAGTCCCTCATAGAACCGCCCGGCTGGACAACAGACTTTATGCCCTGGCGGATTCCAACGTCCACACCGTCCCTGAACGGGAAAAATGCGTCGGAAACCATCGCAGCACCCTCAAGGCCCGCTTTGGCCTCACGGGTAAGGGTGTCGATCTCCTCTTTTTGTTCCCTGGGACGCTCACCCTTTTCCACAGCGAGTTCCAGGTCCTTGTACGGGATCTTGCACCTCTCGAAGCAAAGCGCATCGGCGTATTTCTGGTAGGCCTTATAAACGGCGATTTCAGCGACCCCGACCCGGTCCTGCTCCCCGGTCCCGATGCCGACAGTACATTCGTCTTTTACGTATAGCACGGAGTTGGATGTCACTCCCTGCTCGATAAACCATCCGAAAAGCAGATCCGCCATTTCCCTCTCGGTCGGTTCTCTTTTGATTTTATATGTCTTGCCCTGATAGGTCGTTTCGGCCAGTTTGAAATCCTTGCCGTCTTTGATCTTATTGATCGGCGACTGCTGGACAATCAGACCTCCGTCGATGAGAGATTTGAAATCGACGAAGCGCCTATCCGTGTAATCCTTGAGAAGATCTATCCTGGATACCTGGATGATGCGAAGATTGGACCTTGTCTTGAGAACGGACAGAGTTCCTTCCTCGAAGTCGGGAGCGGCGACAACTTCGAGGTAGTTTTCGGAAATGAGCTGCGCGGTAGTCTTGTCGAGCGGGCGATTGAGGACCAGGCACCCGCCGAAAGCGGCAATCCGGTCGGCGCGGTTTGCGCGGTGATATGCCTCGGTCAAACTGGCGCCAAGAGCTGCCCCGCAGGGATTGTTATGCTTCAGAATTACCGCAGCGGGCTTATCCATCAGGTATTTGAGTATGTTCAACCCGTTGTCCAGGTCCGTCAGATTGATCTTGCCCGGATGCTTTCCTTCCTGGAGCATATCGGCCTCATCGATGGCACTGACCAGGCCGTTTCCCGGATCTATGAAGCGGCAGGCGCCCAGCGCCAGATTTCCGCCGACCAGCTCATAAAGGGCCGCTTCCTGGCCCGGATTTTCACCGTAGCGAAGTCCTTTTTCAATCAGCTCGCCGGATTTTTCGTCCGGAAACTTCCACGACCGCTTCCTGTATGCGAGTGTCTGGTCTCCGAAGCTTATACGCAGAGAATCTGGGAAATGGTCCTCCATTACTGTTCTGTACATTTTTTTGAGATCTTCGGCCATGTTTCCTCCCTTTGGTTGTGATGTTGCCGTATTTGTAGAACAGTGAAAGAGAGAAAAGCAAATAAAACTTGATACCCGTAAAAGATCGGATTATTTCCGAATCTCGGGTAGAAGGCTTTTCCCAGACTCGACTGATGCGCCTGTTAATTTAAACCATAAGTTCACGATCGAAAGGAGCCTCTCTTGAAAAGCTTCCAGGGACTTGGGTCTGCCACCCTTATAGGCAGCATGCCACAAACCGACCGTGATGAGGCTATCGGGCTTGTTCTGCAAGCTGCGCCCGAAATTCCGGCATGGCCCCAGTTGGCGATATATCCCGCCGAGCAGATGATGGCGCAGTATGTGGAGGGGCTGCCCGGCCTCGTTACGGAAGATGGAAAACAGTTTGTAAGGACCGATACGGTTGAATTCGACGAGCAGTCGCTTCTTTTCTACGAACACTACCTCGCGATCGAAGATGGATCACTCAAACTGGATGATTCGCTCTTTCGAATGGGGCAAGAAACCGGCGCAACTTTCCGCCGTTTTCTCGATACAGTGAAGAGCGCCGGGCTGCCTCTGCGGGCTCTGAAAGGACAGATCACCGGACCGTTCACCTTCCTGTGCGGAATGAAAGACCAGAACGGACGCGCGCTCATATACGACGAACGCTGCCTGGACATCGCGCCGAAACTGCTGGGCCTCAAGGCCGGATGGCAAATCGAATTCATGAGGTCTTTCGGGCTGCCCGTGATAATTTTCCTCGACGAACCCGGACTCGCCGGGTTCGGTTCTTCGGCTTTCATAACCGTTTCCGCAGAACTTGTCCTGAAACTTCTGACCGAAGTGGCCGATGCAATCCATGCGGCTGGAGGAATCGCCGGCATACACATCTGCGCCAACACCGATTGGCTGCTGGCATTCCGGTCGAATCTCGACATCATCAATTTCGATTCATACGGCTATTTCGACAAGTTCGTCCTGTACCGGAAGGAATGTATCGATTTCATTGCCAGGGGTGGCAATATGGGCTGGGGCGTAGTCCCCACGCTGGACAGCGAAGCGATAAAAATCGAGACCCCGGAAACCCTGGCCGAGAGGTGGATCGCACAGGCAAAGGAGCTTGTCCAGAAGGACTTAGGGCTCGGGAAACTACTGGCCCATTCGCTTTTTACGCCGGGTTGCGGATGCGGCAGCCTGACGGAGGACTTGACTGCGAGGGTCCTGGATCTTCTCAAGGAATTCTGCGCAATCGTTAAAAGAAGTCTTTAAATTTCAGTTGGTGAGAGGCGATGAAAGCTGTGGCTTCGTTTGGTTAGTTTCAGGGGCTTGTCACTGGAATATATTCAAGTTTCTAATGTTGCATCTTGACAAAAGAGTGAAACGGCACTAGTTTCTTTTAGCACTCTTTTGGGGTGAGTGCTACCAAAGGAGCAACGCGGGATGAAACTAACGCAACGCGACCAGTTAGTCCTGGAAGCAGTCATTACCGATTATATCGAAACCGGCGAACCGGTCGGTTCCAGGACCATTTCCAAAAGAGGGGCGATGAGTGTCAGCCCGGCCACTATCCGAAATGTGATGGCCGATCTGGAGGAAATGGGACTGCTTCACCAGCCGCACACTTCTGCCGGGCGTATTCCGACAGTGAAGGGGTTGCGGCTCTATCTCGACTCGATAATGCAGTCAAGGCAACTGGCCGGGCAGGAAGAAGAGCGGATTCGCAACGCGCTGCAAAATAAGCCGCGTGACATGAGGGACTTGCTGCGACGAACATCCAAGATTTTATCCCAGTTTTGCAAGCAGGCAGGCGTTGTTCTTTGGCCCAAACTTTCGCTCGCGTCCTTTAAACATATTGAATTCCTTCGGGTGGGTCCGTTCCATATAAAGGTAATACTTATTTCCCAGGCGGGATTGGTCCACCAGACCAATATCGAATCCGACGAAGACATAAGCCAGCTCGAACTGGACAAATATAGCCTCTACGTCAACGAACTGCTCCAGAATGTGCCCATATCCAGGGTGAAGGAACGCATACTGGAGGAAATGGCCGGAGAGAAAGCGCTTTTCGATCAGCTTTTTTCGCGCGCCTTAAAGGTAGCTCAGAAGGCAATCCAGGGCACGATCGAAGAAAGCGACATTTACATAGAAGGCCGGACCAATCTTCTTGACAATCCTGAATTTGCCGACGTGGAGGCAATGAGGCGGATTCTTCAGGCTTTCGAGGACAAGTCCAGGATGGTGCGGCTGCTTGATGAGACATTAAAGGCTTCTACAGGGGTCCAGATAATTTTGGGGACAGAGGGCGAACTGGAGGGATGGGAGCAAATGAGCCTCATATCATCCCCCTACTGGCGGGGGGAGACTCCGCTGGGCGTGCTCGGGGTGATTGGCCCGTTGCGCATGGATTACTCCAGGATTATCCCGATTGTTGAGTTTACGGCCAAGTTTCTGAGCCAGCTCATTGATGTCCCCGAGGACAATTTTTAGCGGGACCCCGTCACATTTGCCCGGAACTCAGTTTATATTTTGAATCTTGAGTGGCGTAATGGAGGGAACAGATTGATACCTGTTGGAAAAAAACCGACGAACGAAACTCCCCGCCAGGATGAAAATCAAACACAGGTTGGCGCTTCGGATAGTTCTGAAGACAGCCGGGAGCTTCTCGCAAAATGCCAGGAGGAGCTTAAACAGGCGCAAGATCGGGTATTGAGGCTTGCCGCAGAGCTGGATAACACCAGAAAGCGGCTCGAGAGGGAGAAAGCAGAAGGGATAGCCTACGCCAACGAAAGTCTCATGAAACAGCTCATCGACGTTATAGACAACCTCGAGCGGGCAGTCGATCACGGCGAAAAGGACGAAAGCGGCAAAGGCCTTCTCGATGGTGTGCGAATGACGCTGAAGAGTTTCATGGATATTTTTGCGAGGTTCGGGGCTGCCCCTTTCGAATCGGTGGGCCAGAATTTCGATCCCAACAGGCATGAGGCGGTCATACAGGAGTTAAGTTTGGAACACCCGGATATGACCGTTACAAAAGAATTTCAGAAAGGCTACACTTTGAGAGACAGGCTCCTCAGACCCGCAAGGGTAGGGGTGTCGAGAAACGTGAAGGAAGATGCTGGATAAACTGCACCCCTTGGAGCAGCCGAAAAGAGTCAACGCTCTGCTAAGGTGTATCAAACTGGTGACCGAAGGAGGCAATCATAATGAGTAAAGTTATCGGAATCGACCTCGGGACCACCAACTCAGTGGTGGCAATCATGGAGGGGAAGGAGCCGAAAGTTTTGACCAATGCGGAAGGCAGCCGGATAACTCCTTCCATGGTGGCAATCACCGAGAGCGGCGAGCGGCTGGTCGGGCAGGTTGCCAAACGGCAGGCGATAACCAATCCCGAGAATACGGTATTCGCCGTGAAGAGGCTTATCGGCCGCAAGTTCGAATCAAATGAAATCCAAGAAGATACGAAAGTTCTTCCTTACAAGATCGTGCGTGCCGGAAATGGGGACGCTCACATCCGGATAAGGGGGCGTGATTACAGCCCGACTGAAGTCTCGGCTTTTATCCTGATGAAGATGAAGCAGACTGCCGAAGACTACCTGGGCGAAAAGGTGACCGATGCAGTCGTCACGGTGCCGGCCTATTTTAACGACAGCCAGAGGCAGGCCACCAAGGACGCGGGTAAAATCGCAGGCTTGAACGTTTTGCGCATCATCAACGAACCGACTGCGGCGGCGCTGGCGTACGGCCTTGATAAGAAGAAAGATGAAAAGATAGCCGTGTTTGATCTTGGGGGCGGCACTTACGACATATCCATCCTGGAGATCGGCGAGGGGGTATTTGAGGTCAAGTCTACCAACGGCAATACTCACCTGGGTGGAGAAGACTTCGATCAACGGGTCATCGATTGGCTGGCTGCCGAGTTCAAGAAAGATTACGGCATCGACCTCAGGACCGACAAGATGGCCCTTCAGAGGCTGAAGGAAGCCGCGGAGCGGGCGAAAATAGAGCTCTCGACCACTATGGAAACCGAGATAAACCTGCCCTTTATCACCGCGGACGCCTCCGGGCCGAAGCATATGAATATAAAACTCAGCAGGGCCAAGCTCGAATCAATGGTGGAAGACCTCATAGACAGGCTGCTGCCGCCGATGCACCAGGCGCTCAAAGACGCCGGGCTTTCCCGAAACGAAATCGACGAGGTTATACTCGTCGGCGGAATGACTCGAATGCCTAGAGTTCAGCAGAAGGTGCAGGAGTTTTTTGGCAAGGAGCCTCACAAGGGCGTCAACCCCGATGAGGTTGTGGCAATCGGCGCCGCGATTCAGGGCGGAGTTTTGAAGGGCGAGGTCAAAGACGTGTTGCTGCTCGACGTGACGCCGCTCTCCCTCGGGATCGAAACACTCGGCGGCGTCATGACCAAGCTGATTGAGCGCAACACCACGATTCCAACCCGGAAAAGCCAGATATTTTCGACGGCCGCCGATAACCAGACCGCTGTCTCGATCCACGTGCTCCAGGGCGAACGCGAAATGGCCGGGGACAATAAGACGCTGGGCAGGTTCGAGCTGCTGGGAATTCCTGCTGCTCCCAGGGGCATTCCCCAGATCGAGGTTACATTTGACATCGATGCTAACGGAATAGTTCACGTGTCTGCGAAAGACCTGGCGACACAGAAGGAACAGTCGATCCAGATCACGGCTTCAAGCGGTCTTAATGACGCCGAGATCAAGAATCTTGTCCGCGAAGCCGAGCAGCATGCCGAAGAAGACAAGAAGAAACGGGAACTGGTTGAGGCCAGAAACCAGGCCGACACCCTCATTTACAGCACGGAGAAAACGTTGCGGGAGATGGGGGATAAGGTTGACCAGAGTACCAGGTCGGATATCGAGGCCCAGATAGAAAAGCTCAGGCCTTTAATCCAGGGCGATGACAAAGCCGCTATCCAGCGGGAGATGGACGCCCTTATGCAACTTTCCCATAAGCTGGCCGAAGAGGCTTACAAAAAGACTGCGGGAGCGCAGGCCGAAGCAGGCGAAGCAGGCGGGCAATCACAGCAGAAAAAGACCGATGAAGATGTGGTTGACGCTGATTTCGAGGAAGTCAAAAAATAGAGCGCAAATCAAAATTTCTCGTTAGGCCTTTTCTTGACGGACCATCCGGTGTATTAAGGGCACGCAATTTGCGTGCCCTGTTCGTTTTGAACTCACAAAGCCGGATAAAACACTTGATGACTGGTATAAGATAATCGATACTTGGCATTTTGGCGTTAAACATTTGTACCAGAGGTTTTTATGAAAAGGAACGATATAGCTGCTCTGGCTTTCTTGCTGGTTTTCACGCTTCTCCTCACCGGTTGCCCCAGCGCTCCTCCTCCGCCCGACCTCTCAGCCAGCTTCTCCACCGTCACTCCGCGGGAAGCCGAAGATCTTTACAACCAGGCCGAGGCGGCGTACCGGGCTGGAAAGATACCCAACGCTATTAACCTTTGGGAACGCATCGTTCAGAGATTCCCGAGCACCGCAATAGCGGCGCAATCGCTGAACAGGATCGGCGAGATATACCTGGCGCAGGGCCAACCCGACAGCGCAGCCCAGTATTTTGATTATCTGCTTTATGCCTATCCCACCTGGGCAGGGATACCATCCGCCAAGCTCAACCATTTGCGGCTGCTGGCCCAGACCGGTAAGAAAAAGCAGGTAATGAAAGAAGCGCCTGAACTGTGGGAGTTGTCCGCGAATCAACCGGACGTACGTTTTGGCCTCGCCGAGTTTATGATCGAAATCTACAGCTCCGAAAACGACTTTGTGTATGCTTTCGACTGGTGTGCAGCCGGCTTTTCCGTTGCGGATACCTTTGAACAGAAAAAAAACCTGACACAAAAGACAAAGCGGATTGTGGAAAACGCGGACGAAGGAACGCTTAAAAAGCTTTATAAGAGCAATCCTTCCGATTTTATGAAAGTGTTTTTGGATTTCCGCTCCGCCAGACTCGAAATTGAGAAGGGCCACCCGGAAGAGGGCCGGGAACAACTGAAAGCGCTTGTTGCGCAAAATCCCAGGCATCCTCTTACCGGGGATATTCAGGCAGCCATGAGGGGCGCCAAAGTTGCTGAAAGCGGCGCAGCCATTCCACTCAATGCTGAAAAGATCGGGGTCATGGTTCCGCTGAACGGCCCTAACGCGAAATACGGGGAGATGGTAATTCGTGGGTTGAACCTGGCGATTTCCGACTGGGGCGAGACTCACCCGGACAAGAAAGTCACCCTGCTAATCAAGGACGCAGGCTCGGAGTCCAACACCGTTGTCCGTTCATTTAACGAGCTTAGCGAAAAGGAAGGCGTTCTGGCCATAGTAGGCCCGCTTGGAGCCCAGGCGAATAAAACGGTGGCCCCACTGGCCAATCGTGATGGGATACCGCTGCTTTCACTGACCCAAAAGGAGGATGAAACCCCGGACGGCTCTTTTATCCTTCATGTTTTCATCGACAGCCGGGACCTTATCAGGGAACTTGTCCACTATTGCCGGGAAAAGCTCAAATACGAACGTTTCGCCTGCCTGTTTCCGGACGACCGCTACGGCCAGAAGCTTTCCAAGATTTTCGCGGAAACCGTGCAGGAACAGGGTGGAAGCATGGTGGCGAGCGCTTCCTATAAGGAAAAGAGCACCGACTTCACGGAATCTCTTCAAAAGCTTATGAATATAGGAAAGAAGAACGTACCGCTGACAGCGGCGCAGGGCACGCCCTTTGAGGCTCTGTTCATTCCCGACCAGGTGAGCACGGTATCGCTGATAGCTCCGCAGTTGCCTTACAATAACGTTGTCGGGGCGACGCTGCTCGGAACCAACCTTTGGAGTGAAGCACCTCTGGTGCAAGCCGGCGGTGTCTATGTCGATCAGGCGCTGTTCGCTACCGCATTTTTCCCGGAAAGTCGAAACCCGAAGGTCAGCGCGTTCTGTCAGAAGTTTGCGTCTCTTTATAACTCTCTGCCCTCCTACCTTGAGGCCCAGGCCTACGATGCTCTGACTATGCTGCTGCAAGCCAGAGAATCTTCACGGGGCCCAATCGACCGCAATTCGGTGTTCCAAAGCCTGATTGAAGCAAAACAGTTCAACGGCGTCGCAGGATCATATAGCGTCAATCAGAAGGGAGAGCTGGAGAGGAAATATACTATCCTGCAAGTCGTGAGCGGGTCTCTGAATCAGGTTTATCCATAGACTTCGATATTAAAAGCTTGACAGAAAAGGCTAGAGTTTTATAATTAGTCGGTAATGAAATAACAGGAATACTATGCACGGCAAGGAGATCAGCAGATATGCCAATTTACGAATATGAATGTTCGAAATGCGGAAAGACGTCCGAGGCTATGCAACGGTTCTCGGATCCGCCCCTTACGGAATGCTCCTCCTGTCACGGTCAACTCCGAAAGCTCATTTCCATGAGCACTTTCCATCTTAAAGGTTCAGGCTGGTATACAACTGACTATGCGGGTAAGAACCAAAGCACGGCCAAACAGTCGGAAAGCAAAACTGAGACAGTCGAAAAGAAAGCGGATAGCGCATCTTCGACAAAGGATTCGTGAGAAACAGGCAGAAGATGTTGATTCAGGCAATTTTAAAGCGGGCTTCCAAGCCCGCTTTTTTTGTTCCGGCGCTTCCCGCAACGTGCGAGAATATCTTATGCCGCTTGCGTTCAAAACCGTAACGAGGAGAAGAAGGTGAGCAGTGAAAAGGGCTACCTGATTGTTTTTACGGGGAACGGAAAAGGAAAGACCACTGCGGCCCTCGGTATGGCCATGCGCGCTGCCGGACATGGGATGAAGACTCTTGTTTTGCAGTTCATAAAGGGTTCATGGGTTTACGGGGAGCTACAGTCATTCGAGAAGGTCGATGAGATTGAAATCAAACCCCTCGGGAGCGGTTTCACCTGGAAAAAAGGCAATCTCGATGAGGATCGGCGCCTGGCCGAGGCAGGCTGGGAGCAGGCACTCGCCGAGATCAAGCGCGGGTATTATGACATAATCGTTCTCGATGAACTGAACCTCGTGCTGTCCTATGGGCTGCTTCAGAGCAAGGCGGTATTGGAATCTCTGCAAAGCAGACCCCCCGGTCCGCACATTATAGTTACAGGAAGAAACGCCCCCGATGAACTCATCAAGGCCGCCGACCTGGTGACCGAAATGAAGGAGATAAAGCACCCCTTCCCAGACAAAGGTTTGAAGGCCCGAAAAGGGGTTGAATTTTAACTTTCAGACGTAATGGCGAACGGGAAAGAAACCTTTTTCACGGTGAACCTTAGATTAGGACGGAAACCATGAGACGTGCTCTACTGGTCATAGATGTACAGAACGAGTACTTTACCGGCAAGCTTCCGGTAACCTATCCCACCGGGAGCCTCGAAAAGATTCTCGGAGCAATGGACGCCGCAAGGGAGAACGGCGTTCCGGTCATAGTCATTCAACATACGACGGAGGTTCCCGGCCGTCCAATATTTCAAAAGGGGAGCCCGGAATGGGAGCTGAAACAGGAGATTGCCGGGCGTTCCTACGATCTTCTGGTTGAGAAAAACCTGCCGGGGAGTTTTACGGGAACCATTCTGGAGGCGTGGCTGCGGGAGAACGGGATAGACACGGTGGTGATTGGAGGCTACATGACTCAGATGTGCTGCGACACCACCGCGCGCCAGGCATTTCATCTCGGCTTCGGCGTGGAGTTTCTCTCGGATGCCACCGGCACTTTAGCCATTTCCAACGAAGCGGGCAGCGTAACGGCCGAGGAACTTCACAGGGCAATCCTGGTAAGCCAGGGAATGGTTTTCAGCAAGGTCATGAACACCGAGGCGTGGATAAACGGTCTCAAGAACAAATAAATTCAATTGTAATCACCACAGTCCAACGATTGCTCACGTCAGCCGGCGCTGAAACATCCACACGGCAAATGAGAGGGTGAAGACAGCGATCAGGGCGATCGGCCACAGTTCCGGAAAGATGCCGCGCAGGGAAGCGCCTTCAAGAAACACCTTATGGACGATAGTTATTGCGTAGCGCAAGGGATTGAGCAGAGTAAGGTATTGAATCTCCTTGGGCATGTTGGAGATCGGGGTGTTCAGACCTGAGAGCATCGCGAAGGGCATGATGGTCAGAAAACTTCCAAGAAGCGCCTGCTGCATAGTCGCCGCAACTGATGAGACCATCAGGCCGATTCCCACCGCTGCGACTAGAAAAAGAAGCACCCCCAGGTAAAGGTTTGAAAGCGCCCCCTGGAAAGGAATTTTGAACCAGAAAATCGCCAGGGCGAGCACCATTGTCATCTGAACCAGCCCTATCAGTACGCTTGGAACCGACTTGCCGATCATGATTTCGATCGGTCGAAAAGGGGTAACCAGCAACTGGTCGAATGTTCCCTGCTCCCTCTCGCGCGCAACGGACATGGCCGTTATGACGATCATCTGCACCAGGGTGAGCATGCCGATCAGCCCGGGTATCATAAACCAGCGAGTTTCCAAGTTGGGGTTGTACCATGCCCTCGAAGCAGGCTGCACCGACGGGGGAGGCTGCCCGTTGCTGCCCTTCCATTGGGCATTGAAAGTCTCGGTTATGGTCCCGATGTAGTTCAGAGCCGTCCCGGCGGTGTTCGAGTTGCGTCCGTCGGCTATGACCTGCACGTCCGCCGGTCCGCCCGCAAGAAGGCGCCGCTCGAAATCGGCCCCTATCTGAATAACCAGAATGGCGTCCTTACCGTCTATTATTGATGCAATATCCTTTTGATCTCGCAGGTTTGCAATGCGCAGGAAAGTCCCGGATCCATCGATCATGGCCAGGAACTGCCGTGACGCACTGCTTTTGTCCTGGTCGTAAACCGCATAGCGAACGCTGTTGAGGTCGTATGTTGCCGCATATCCAAAGATAAGGCCCTGGAGCAGCGGTGGAACGAGCACCACAAACCGGCTCCTCGGGTCTTTCAAAATCGCCAGCAGTTCTTTCCATATCAAGGCCACAATTCTGCGAAGGGAATCCATACCTTATAGCAGCCTCTTCTTAGTTTTTCGCAACGTCACGCCGAAAACAATCATGAACATGACAAGCATGGCGGCACAATTTGGAATGATGATGCTCCAGATGTTTCCTGCCAAAAATATGGTTTGCAGAAGAGAGACGTAATAGCGGGCCGGAAGCACGTAGCTGATTAACCGAACGGCTTTTGGAACGCTTGCCAGGTCGAAGATGAAACCCGAAAGGAAAACGGCGGGGAGAAAGGTGGCAATCAGCGCGACCTGGCCGGCGACGAACTGGCTGCGTGTTATCGTTGAAATCAGCAGCCCGAAACCCAAAGCCACAAAAAGGTACAGTGCCGAGACAGCCGTTAAAATAAGCAGGGAACCCCTCAAGGGAACATGAAACAGAAACCGTCCCGTGGAGGCGGTCAGCAACAGGCCCGCCATACCCAACAGAAAATACGGCAAGGTCTTGCCGATGAGAATCTCCCCCGTTCGAACGGGAGTTACAAAAAGCGCCTCCAGTGTCCCACGCTCCCATTCGCGGGCCATAACCATTGCCGTCAGCAGTGCGCCGGTAAGCGTCATTATGAGTACTATAAGACCGGGAACCAAAAAGTAGCGGCTGTCGAAAGCTTCATTAAACCACATACGGCTCTGGATCACTACCGGTCCTGCCGATACTTCCGATCGATCGGCATTTCTCTGCCCCAGCCACTGTCCGATTGCTCCCTGGGCATAGCTCTGAATTATCCTTGCCCGGTTGGCGTCAACTCCGAGAACGATTACCTGGATCGGGGCGTCGCCAAAAGAGAGCCGCCTGTCGAAATCTTCCGCCAGGCGCACGATCCCATCCACACGGCCTTCCTGCATGAGGTCCACCGCCCTTTGCATGGAGGTGACCGTCGTAACCCTGAAATAGCTGGACAGCCTGAACGCCCCTGCAACCTCCGCGGAAACGGGGGTGGGTTTTTCAAGGACCAGGGCCAAGGGGACATCTTTCGGGTCGAGCGACAATCCGTAGCCGAAAAGCAGAATCAAGAAAATGGGCAAAATCAGGGCAATCGCGATGCTGCTCGGATCGCGAATGACTTGGAGCATTTCTTTGCGCAAAAGAGCCCGGATGCGGCGAGCGCTCATTTTTTGTGAATCATGCGCGGGTTTATTGGTCAATTGGCTTTCCATTTTGACCTGCAAGAATCGCTGCCGTCTATGAAAGTGCTAATGGGGAGCCGTTCCTCTTGCTTCGGGACCCGGTTTCCGCTCTTTGTATGGCCAGGCATAACGCCGCCAACTCTCACGCCGCCCTCCGGCGGTAATCCTCGACTATCGAGATAAACGCATCCTCTACGGTCGGCTCCCTTTCTTCAGGGACACGGGCTCGCTCGCGAATCTCCGCCGGCGTTCCTGCAGCCAGGATTTCTCCGTCTACCATTATCACCATCCGATCGCAGTATTCCGCTTCTTCCATGAAATGGGTCGTAACGATCACGGTGACCCCATGGTCGGCAAGTGCGCTTATCCGTTGCCAGAACTCGCGTCTTGCAAGAGGGTCCACCCCGGAAGTCGGTTCGTCAAGGAAGAGGATTTCGGGTTCGTGCATCAGTGCGCAGGCCATTGCCAGGCGCTGCTTGTAACCTGCCGGAAGCTCGCCGCTGGTCTGCTCAACAAGCGCTCTCAAATCAAACTGCTCAAGCGCCCAATCGGTCCTTTCCCGCTTGCGAGTCCCCCTCAGGCCGTAGGCGCTTGCAAAAAATTCCAAATTTTCCGCAACAGTCAATTGACCGTACAGCGAAAACTTCTGGGCCACGTAGCCGATCCGCTGCCTTGCCGTCGCGCGAGCGCGGCGAAGGTCCACACCGGCCACGCTAAGCGTACCTTCACTTGACGGGAGCAGGCCGCAAAGCATTCGGAAAGTTGTGCTTTTTCCAGCGCCGTTTGGTCCGAGGAGACCGAATATTTCGCCCCTTCGGATCTGGAAGGAGGCATCTTTTACGGCCGTGAAGTCTCCGAATCTCTTGGACAGATTTCGGACTTCAACGACCACCTCATCGGGACGGGCGTTTTTCGCTCCGTCTCCCGGTTCCTGAGGCACACACTGAGCCTCGACCGGGTGCCCGGCAGCCTTGCGGATAAGTGTCATGAAACCGTCCTCGAACCGCGGTTCCACCGGGTTTAGTGTTAGCCCATGAAACATTGGATCGCTTATGGCCCGGTCGCCGGATGTAACCAGGCGAACTCGCTTACCCTCGAGGCCTGCATCGACCACTCCGCTCTCACATACGAGCCGGAACTGGAGCTGACGGGGCTTCATCGATGCGGGCGTTTCGACTCGAAAAGCCCTGCCTGCGGCAATGGAGCTGATTTTTGAAGGAGCGCCGCTTTCCAATACCCGGCCCTGGAATAGCAGGATAGCCATGCCGCACCGTTCGGCCTCTTCGAGGTAGGAGGTGCTGAGCAGCACCGTTAAGCTCTGCTCCTTTACCAAGTGGTATACGATTTCCCATAATTCTCTGCGGGAAAGCGGGTCCACCCCGACTGTCGGTTCATCGAGGAGCAGCAGTTCCGGTGTGCTCACCAAAGTGCAGGCAAGTCCCAGCTTCTGTTTCATGCCTCCCGAAAGCCGTCCCGCAAGCCTTCCGGTAAATCGGGAGAGGCCGGTCATTTGCATCAACCTGGGATACCGCTCGGATCTTGCCTCCTGTGAGAGCCCGTGCAGGTCGGCATAGAGGTCGAGGTTTTCCTTCACGGTCAGGTCCTCGTATAAACCGAACTTCTGCGGCATGTAGCCGACCCGGGACTGTACGGCATGAGGATCGGCCGCGACATCGATTCCAAGCACGCTGATAGTGCCCGCCTCCGGTGTAAAAAGACCTGCCGCAAGCCGGATCAGGGTGGTCTTTCCTGCGCCGTCCGGGCCGATCAGCCCTGTAACAGCGCCGCGCAAGACCGAAATAGAAACTGAATCGAGGGCTCTTATTGTTTCTTTGTTGACGTGAATAAATTCTTTCGTCAGCCCCTCGGCTTTGAGGACATATGATTCGGGCATGCTGGCCACCATGTGCTTAATGACTTAAAGGAACAGCTTCCTTCTCCGCTCTTCAAAGCTCACTTTTCCTTCGAAAGTGGAACTCGCACGGTCGCCGGCATTCCCAGACGCAGTTCGTCGGACGGATCCGTTACAAAGACCCTGACTTCGTAAACCAGTGAGGTCCTGAGATCGGTTGTTTCTACCGATTTGGGGGTAAAAGAAGCGATAGGAGAGATGAACCCCACCCACCCGTCGTAGACCTTCCCAGGGAAGCTGTCAGTGGAAACTTCTGCTTTCATTCCCAGGCGAATCTTGCCAAGATCGGGTTCAGAAGCATAAACCCTGACCCACTTGGGGTTTGTTATGGCAATGTTGAGCACCGGCCTCTGAGGAGAAGCCATTTCTCCCGGTTCGAGTATTCGATTTTGGACCACACCGTCCGCGGGACTGATTAGCGTGGCGTAGGCAAGGTCCTGCTGGAGAAGGGCCAGATTGGCCTCATTGGCGCGAAGCGTAGCGCGCGCTTCGGCGATGTCCTCCAGCCGGGGGCCTTTCACTGCAAGTTCCAGCGCTTTCTGATTTACCCGCAGCCTGGCTTCGGCCATCTCGAAAGCGGCCTGCGCATTGTCCAGATCCTGATGGCTGGCGGCGCCGGCGCTTGAGGTTTTCTTAACCCGCTTATAAAGGAGGCTTGCGTTTTTAAAGTCAGTTTGCGCTGAATAAACGTTTGCGCGTGCCTGATCTATCTCCTCGGGGCGCGACCCGTTTTCCATCCGTTCCACGATGTGCCGCTGAGATTCGGCGCGTGCCCGGGCCTGTGCGACCGAGGCCTCCAGCCGCTCCATCTGGAGCGTTCCCAGCACCTGCCCTTTCTTCACCCGGTCCCCTTCCTGCACCAAGAGGGATTCGATTCTCTCGCTGCCGTTGAAAGCAAGGTTTACTTGGCGAAGATCAAGATTGCCGTAGAGCAGAAGTTCATCCGGGGAACTCCCGCGGCGGTGATGGACCTCCCAGGTCAAGGCGGCTATAGCGCCGATGGCGACAATGAGAATGACGATAAAACTCTTTTTCATCTTAAGGCTTTCCTCCGCCGAACAAGTATAGATTCCGGCTCAAGGGGAGTCAAATTAAAATTTCAAATTAAAATTTTAGTTTGACATCTTACCCCACCGGCGCTAGATTTTGCTTCATTATGGTGAATGAGAAAGAATACAGAGACGGGGGGGCCTCCTCCGAATACAGCACTCGGAACCGTATTATCGAGGCAGCCGGGCTCCTTTTTGCACAGGAAGGCTTCGACCGCGCAACTTCACGGGAAATCTGCGATCTGGCCCACGTAAACCCGGCGGCGGTAAACTATCACTTCGGAGGCAAAGAGCGGCTGTATCTGGAAGTATTGCGAGAGGCTCACCGCCGGCTTGTAAATTTCGGCACGCTGAAGGATTTTGCCGAAGAAAGCCATCTTTCAGAGGAAAAAATCGAGGTTTTTTTCATCGGCTATCTCAAGTCGTTGCTCGATAACTCCCCGGAAGGCTGGACAAGCAGGGTGATGCTGCGCGAGATGGCAGCTCCGACCAGTGCCTTCAATGAACTCGTGCAACTCCAGATCCGCCCCACCGCGATGCTCTTTCGCTCGCTTGCTGCGCATATCATGGGGTTGTCCGTCGAGCACGAAGCGGTTGTACGCGGTACGTTGAGCATCGCCGCACAGTTCGTATTCGTTTTCCAGAACCGGAAAGTTGTCGAACTGGTTAACCCGGATCTCGATCTGACGGAGGAAGGAATCGGCCTGTTGGCGCGTCATATCTGGCGATTCAGCCTGGCGGGACTCAAGGCTGTCGCAAGCGATTACAAGGATGGGGCTGTGAAATGAGCCGCTTTGGGGGTGCTGTTCGGCGGGCATGGGCACTCATCCTGGTGCTTTTAAACACCGGGTGCGCCGTGGGGCCTGAATATTCCCGGCCGGCCGCACCGCTCCAGAGCGGTTGGCAGGCGACGAAGGGCGCTTCTTCGCTTGAACCTCAAGATGTTCGCTGGTGGCAAAAGCTGAATGACCCGCAGCTTGTAAGTTATGTTGAGAAAGGAGTTTCCGGAAATCAGAACCTTAAGGAGGCGGAGGCCCGCATCCGGGAAGCCAGGGCGCTTCGGGGCGTAGCGGCGGCGGCCCTTTGGCCGCAGGGGGACGGCAACGCCTTATATTCCCGCTCACATACGAGCAAGAATGCCGGAATTATCTCTGAACTTCCCCAGAAGAACCTTCTCAATTTCACTCAGAACCTTTACCAGGTTGGCTTTGACGCAAGCTGGGAAATCGATGTCTTTGGAGGAAGGCGGCGCGAGGTGGAAGCCGCCTCGGCGCGCGCGGCGGGCGGCATCGAGAACTACCGCGACGTAATGATTACCGTGATCTCGGAAATCGCCCGGAACTATGTTGAGATCAGGGGCGCTCAGAAACAGCTTGCCGCGGCTGAGAAAAACGCCGACACTCAGCAGAAGACCCTTGAGCTGGTTCAGGTGAGTTTCAATGCGCAGACTGCCTCGAACCTGGATGTAGAGCGGGCAAGGGCGCAGTTCGAACGCACAGCGGCAAGCATCCCGCCCCTGAGGGCCTCCATCCGTGGAAGCGCCTATCGTATCGCGGTTTTAACAGGCCAGCCGCCCGACTCCCTTCTTGACCAACTTCTGGCGACAGCCCCGATTCCAGACCCGCCTGACATTGTGCCCATGGGGCTGCCATCCGATCTGCTGTTGAGAAGACCGGACCTCAGGCGGGCGGAAAACGATCTCCATGCAGCCACTGCCGATATCGGAGGAGCCACCGCGGACCTTTATCCCCGCTTTTATCTGACCGGACAGGCGAGTCCCCAGGCCGCCAAATTCACGGACTTTTTCAAGCAAAGCAGTTTAATGTGCTCATTTGGGCCGAGTATCCAGTGGCCGGTTTTTCATGGCGGACAAATACTTTCCAATATCAAGGCGACAGAGGCCAGACGGGACGAAGCGCTTGCGCGTTACCGCCAGGCCGTGCTGGCGGCGATGCAGGAAGTTGAGACGTCTCTTGTGGGGTACGCCGAGCATCAGATCGAAAGAGAGAGGCTCGCCGGATCGTTTCATTCCCAGGCCCAGGCTGTGGAACTGGCACACGAAAGGTACAAACAGGGCCTTTCGGACCTTTTAACTGTCCTCGATGCGGAAAGGCAGCTCGCCGAAATTGAAAACACTCTCGCTGTAAGCGAAACCCAGGTGATGGTAAACCTGATCAGCCTTTATAAGGCCTTAGGGGGGGGATGGGAAGAGCCCGTGTCGTAGTTGCAGCACTACGGCTGCCGTTTAAAAACTTCGAGGACGCCGTGCTGCATGAAGCCGCCGCGCATAATCCCCGTGGGAAAGTGGCCTTCGTCATCGAACTTGGGGCTGCCGGGCATTTTTCGCTGTACACAAGCGATGCGGCTCTAATGAAAGCCGGGCTGATCTTTTCTTGCACCTGGGGCCGGTCTTCGGGAAATATTCATTCATCATTGAGCTTCCCAATCCAATCCTCACTCACTGCCGGTATCTCAATTCGAACTTTAAAAGCGCTCCTGCAGCCGTCTTAATGCACTCTTTCATGACCAGTTCCCGCTCACGCGGGAGCCGAACCACCCCGCGAACGCAAACAGCCTCTCCATCGAATTCAACTTCCAGGGTCGATAGAAAAAACGGCAGAGTTGTAAAAAGGCGCGCTTTAATATCTGCCGCCAGTGCACGCATTCTAAGATCACGAATCGATTCTTCATCCTTGAACCTGTCTTTTTCAGGAAGAATACCGGCTATGGTCGAAGCGATCTCTTCAATTGACATCTCTCCCGAATTGAAAACGAGATCATAATCGGCGGGGTCGCCGCCGTCTCGGCCGTAGACTGTCATCAGAAACCCCGCCCGTTCTCGATCCGTTCTGTTGATAATCCAGCGGGCCGATTCTTCGTCTATTCCCTCATATGCGGAAACTCTTGTTATTCTATCCTTGATCGGGGCGACGATGCGGACACACAGCGCGAAAGGGACCCCCTTCAGCAGATAATTTCCACCACGGCCGATAATGACCACATCGCCGGAGCAGGCTTCGTTAATAATCGTGCTTTGCAGCATGGCGAGAAAACCATGGTAGGACCAGTCATATTTTTCCCAAACCCTGGGTGCATGCTCATCGAAGCCTTCAGTCCATTTTTCCCATTTTTGACCTGCCGCCTTAAGCCTTCCAAGTACGCTCTCACGATCGATAAATCTGTACCCTATGTTGCCGGCGAGCCTTTGCGCAACCTCACGGCCCCCGCTCCCCAGGTCTCTGGAAATTGTTAGAACCGCCATGGCTTTCCTCGTCTTTTCCACTGGATTCTGTTGTGTTTGCGGCGCCTTCCTCAGCCAAGATAACCCACCTGAGAGCCACCCTGCCGGCGATTATCACTCCGAGCGCGCAAAAAGCCTCAAATCCATAACGCACGGCCACGGGTAAGTTGAGCCGACCGGTCAGGGCCGGATCGGTCAGGATCATCTCGGCGCCTACCCTTCCAAGTATCGCGGCCCCAATGTAGATTATTACAGGATAGCGGTCCATCAGCATGGAGAGAAGACCGCTTGTAAATATCACGAACGGAATGGAAAGTCCCAGACCGAGCACAAGGAGGAGAAAGTTGCCTTGAGATACACCCGCGATTGCGATTATGTTGTCGAGCGACATGGTTAAATCGGCGATCAGCAGTATCCTTATCGCCTGGTAAAGGGTTGCCGCCTCCTTCTCCTCGCTTCTGGGAAATCCCATCACAAACAGTTTGGCCGCCACCCAGAGCAAAATCATGCCTCCGGCCAGCTTCAAACATGGGATTCCAAGGATCTCGGCGATCACGAATGTAAATATGATGCGAAGCGCCACGGCTGCTCCGGCGCCGAAAATGAAGCCCTTCTTCCTCGTAGCGGGCGGAAGCGATCTGATTGCCATGGCAATCAGCACGGCGTTGTCTCCGGAGAGAACCAGGTTAATGATTATAATGTTGAGCAGACCCCATATGTAAGTCTCGGCCGGATGCATGAATCCTGCAAAGCCAAGGTCCAAAACCAATGCTCCCTTCAAACACGGTAGATCGGTGCTGAAAAGATGAGAAGTAAACTTCAGCCGAATTCAAACGGCTGTGCAACTACGGCTCGGAAAGTATATAATACAAATTAAGGCGTTTAGCGTAAAACCTCCGTACACTCAATGACATTTTCCGGAGTTCAAATGACCAGAAGCGGCCGGTTTGGAAAATACGGGGATTTGAAGCGAAAAGAGCAAATCAGGTCTGGTCGCATTTTGCGGCACGGACCGGGTAAGGCCTTGTTTGCAACCGCAAAGGCTGCTCGACACGACCAATCCGGAAAACGTCCGAAAAAGTAAGGATTTTATGGAACCATCAGCGAATTTATGCGAGGAGAACAGAAAGAAGAAAGCGAACATAACGGTTCGCCGAATGGAAATTGACGACGTAGCATCTGTATTTCATCTTGGAGAAAGACTCTTCACGGCCAGCCAGGTCCCAAATCTTTTCCACACCTGGGACGAATACCAAGTCATAAACTTTTTCCAGAACGATCCAGAGTCTTGCCTGGTCGCGGAATGGAGCGACGAGGCTGAGGGGATAATCGGTTTTGTGCTGGGCACGACGGTGACCAAGAAGTATTCGGCCTGGAAATACGGATATCTGGTGTGGCTCGGGGTAGATCCGGATTGCCACGAAACCGGGGTGGGCTCCAGGCTTTTTAAGCGTTTCCGAGATCTTATGCTCTCAGAGGGCGCTCGAATGCTGCTGGTCGACTCCGAGGCGGACAATTTACCCGCTCTGCAATTTTTCCGCAAAATGGGTTTTGGACATCCCCAGGAGCATATCTTCCTCACCCTGAACCTGGACCCGGAAAGGCAGAAGCGAAACGGTCGCAATAAGAACGGCAACGGGGAATGATATGCCCTCCTCCATAGAGCGCCAAATATCTCTTCGCACCCTGCTGCGCGACCTGATAAACATATACAGCCCTACGGAGAAGGAACACGAGATAGTAGAGTTTCTCTTCAGCTACCTCAAGAGGCAAGCATTGCCGGTAAAATTGCAGGAAATAGGCGGCGGCCGCGCAAATCTCCTGATTATACCTCCCCAGGGGGAAATTGAAGTCGTGCTGATCGGTCATCTCGATACGGTTGCAGCCCACGACATCGAGCTGCTGAGCTGCCGGGAAGAAAACGACGTGATCGAAGGCCTGGGGGCCGCAGATATGAAGGGCGGCTGCGCGGCAATCGTCGAAGCATATCTTGCCCATTGGAAGCAGGGCCGCCGTCCGCCGGTGGCCCTGGCGCTTGTCAGCGGCGAGGAAGAAGAGGGAGATGGAACCCGCGTGCTGGTCAGGGAGTACCGGTTCCCCTGGGCTTTTATAGCCGAACCCTCCGGTTTGCACCCGTGCTTCAGCCATTACGGGTATATGGAAATCAGGATAAGCGCGACCGGGAGAAGAAAGCACGCATCGCTGGCCACGGCGGGTCAGAACCCTGTCGAAGCCCTGCTGCGGCTGCTCATCCGGTTATCGAGATATTTCACTGAAGAGCGGCCGGAACTTGTCTATAACATCAGGGACCTTTCCAGTTCCCAATCAGGGTTTGCCGTTCCGGAAATGTGCGATGCTTCGCTCGACGTTCACTTTGCCCCGACAGCCCCTTTAGGCGAGATCATGATGGAAATCGAAAATATCGTGTCTGAGCAGAAGAAACAGGACGCATCGTTTAACGGTTCTCTTTCTTTCGTTAGCGTTCACTCGGGGTATGAGCTGCCTGAAAAGGGGGAACTGGCCGAAAAGTTGAAGCGGATTTATCTGGAGCGCCGGCTGCCCTGGGAGCCGCAGGCTTTTCCGAGCCATTCGGATGCAAACGTGCTCTGGGCCGCCGGGATAAAACCGATAATCCTCGGACCGGGAAGCCTGGAACAGGCCCATTCGCTGCATGAATCGGTGAGCTTCGAGCAGGTCCTGACGGCCATGAATATCTACTACGACCTCATTGCTTCATTTTGTGGTTAGGTCTCCAGATTGCCAACCCCTTCTCTTTGCCTACACATGGGAAATACGGCCTTGGGCAAAACATGTTGGGGGTCATTACTTCGAGCCGAGTAGCTTCGTAAGCTTGCCGGAATCTTCAAACCCGTGGTCAGGCCGTCCGTATCATTGTTCTGTTCTGGGAACAACTCAAATTCTGGCTGTTATCGCGAAAAAGCGCATCAAATCAGAATCTTAGTTGACGCCCTTTTGATATAATCATATCCTGCTGAGATTGGGATGTCTGATTAAGTCCGGAGCCAGGAATGAAGAGAAACAGGGCGAATCTCGTGGGAATTGACCTATTCGCCGGGGCGGGAGGATTGTCTCTTGGCGCTCAAATGGCTGGCATCGATGTCGTCTTGGCCGTTGAAATAGACAAGCATGCTGCAACCACTTATGCCTTCAACCATCCTGAAACAGAACTGATTGTAGATAATATTAAGAATGTGCACCGGGTTGATATTTGCCGCAAGGACCAAGTGACGGTCCTATTCGGCGGCCCACCGTGTCGGGGTTTCTCCACGTCAAACCAGAGGACACGGGACCGTGAGAACCCGTTCAACTGGCTATTTAAGGAGTTTATTCGAATCGTGCGGCTCTGCAAGCCCGATTGGGTTGTATTCGAGAATGTTCGCGGCATCTTAGAAACCGAAGGAGGCCTGTTCTGTGAATCTGTAATTAGTGACATTCGTGAAGCTGGCTACAGATGCTCCCACGGCGTGCTTTGTGCTTCTGACTTCGGAGTACCTCAAGTACGTTCCCGCTTCTTTCTGATAGCATCCCGCCATGGCATAACTGCAGATATGCCGAAACCGACAACAATGCACCTCCCAGTTACTGTTCGGGAAGCCATCTTCGACCTGCCAAGCTTGGCTAACGGAGCGGATGAAGATTATCGTATTTACCCAGGTGAGGCTCAAAGCGGATATGCAAAATCGATGCGTAGTGACAGCGTGGGGTGCAATGGCCATCTGGTCACAAATAACGCTCCTCACATTATCGAGCGCTACAAACATATCCCGAAAGGCGGAAACTGGGAGGACATCCCCGAAGAGCTGATGAGGAACTATGCCGATAGGACCCGGTGCCACACCGGAATCTATTATCGGCTCCGGGAGGATACGCCTTCAGTGGTCATTGGGAATTACAGAAAAAATATGCTGATTCACCCGACGCAGGACCGGGGACTTTCAGTCCGAGAAGCCGCAAGACTTCAATCATTCCCGGATTGGTATGAGTTTAAGGGGACGATTGGGTTTCAACAACAGCAAGTCGGGAATGCAGTCCCGCCGCTGTTGGCAAAGAGTGTGTTTGAGTGCATTCTCGATTGTTCATAGCTGTCAGGGCAGAAAGCGCCGAAGAACCAGGCTATCATGATTGAACTCACGAATATTGAAAAAATAGCAGAACAGGCGCTGACCTCTGAGCGCGGAGAAACTCAAGGGAAAGCAAAGTTCGCTACGTATCTCTCCGCCAGAGAGATCCTAATGGACGAGGTGCTGCCAGAGATAAAGGGGGTGCAGCCGCTTCTCACTGACCACGGTCCGTCGCATATCGTGGACGTACTGACACGGGCCGAGTGGCTTCTCGGGAAAGAGAACGAGATTCTCCGCTCATTCACTGGTACAGAGCTATTCAGCTTGCTCCTCTGCATCCTCTTTCATGATGTCGGCAATATTTTCGACCGTAGAGAACATCAGCGTAGAATCACCACTGTTTACGATTATGTGCGGCCTCAGGAGCAACGCAAAAAGGACGAGAAAATGATCGTTCTAACGGCGGTTGGGGCACACTGCGGGGAAGCGGCAGACGGTACGAAGGACACCCTAAAAGATGTTGACGAGACATCACCCCTCGATGGTAGGCCAGTCAGACTACGCCAGATCGCTGCTATTCTCCGGTTTGCCGATGAACTGGCGGAGGGGCCCCAAAGAACATCGGGCTTTATGCAACGGCAGTGGAATAATTCAGACGAAAGCGGAATCTTCCATAAATACGCCGAGATAACGAATGTTTTTATTGACCGTGGTAATGAACGTATAGCCTTGACTTTTCACATCAGAATCAACACCGAAAGGGACGGCCCGTTCAACTTTGATAAGGAAAAAAAGCTTATCACGCTCCTTGAATTCGCCTACAAACGTGTAATAAAATTGAATCAGGAGCGCCAGTACACGAAGTATTACAGTGATTTCCTTGCCTCATTTAAAATGACGACCGCTGTCTTTAACTTTTGGATAAACGGGATTCCTGCCGACATGGGCATGCGTGAGATCAAACTAACAGGCCTCGTAGTGCCTGGTGACTCTCATAAACGTCTACAGGAGTATGATCCGTCTTACGAAGTTGAAACCGTAATGACTAAGCTCCGGGAGCATTGCAAGGCAAGGCCCCATCCAGCGGCTCATCCAGGGGCTCCAAGAGCAACGCCTCCGGCTCGGCGAACACTCCTTGACAGACTGTTGGACATCTTCCGGTGAGGTCGTCGATGATAGACTATATGAATCCCTTTGAATATGAGGCTGCCAAAAAGCTCACGCCTGAGCAGATTCTCGAATTCTACATACAAGATTTTAACTTTTCGAGGTTCGTCAAATCGAGGAGGAATATTTTCCTGGTCGGCGAGCGGGGCACAGGAAAGACAATGACATTGATCTACAACTCTTTTCCTGTACAACTGCTCAAAGCGCAGAAGGAAAGGTCAGAGCCGAACCTTGACCTTATCTGTGTCTATATACCGTGCAACACCCCTCTGACTCATAGAAGAGAGTACCAACTCCTTGAGGAATTCCAGGCTTCCGTTATCAGCGAACATTTTCTCGTCCTCACAATTATGGATGCCATAGCCGGTACCGTCTCAACAATTCCCGATGTGCTGGAAGGCTCTGATGAAAAACGCCTTAGAGAGGATTTCAACTACGCGCTCGGGTTGGATTTGCGTGACGGGCGCTCATTTTTCGAGAGCCTCAGACTCCTTTTTCAGAGGGAAGCAACTGAAGCACAAAAGGCCATCAACGCCCGAAGAGCAGAGGCGTTCTATGAAGATGCGCTGTCCTTTTTGTCAGGTGTAATGCCGATGGTTAACTGCCTTAAGAGGATTCCAAAGCTTGCAAAATCGCATTTGGCTCTGATGTTCGATGACGCTCATGACTTGAACCCTTATCAAATCCGAACCTTGAATTCTTGGATCGCCTATAGGGATAATTCTGTGTTCAGCTTCAAGATCGCCACTACAAAGGTGGATAGACCCCTGCTCTTAACAGCATCGGGTGGGACGATCCTTGAGGGACATGACTTCACGCTTGTCGACATGGTACAGCCTTATCAAAATAGATACTCAGATTTCGGAAAACTAGCACGCGGGATCGTGCAGCAGAGACTCAATAATATCGGCGTATCAAAGGGGCCAGATGAATTCTTCCCTGTCAATCCAGAGTTCCAGAAAGAGATAGAAGAGTGCGAGAATCTCGTTAGATCCAAAGCGGAAGAAAGAATCCAGAGCGCCACGAATAAGCAGATAACCGACTATGTTTACAAGTACGGCCGCGCCGAATATTTTCGGCGTCGCTCGGAGAAGTCCAACCGGCCTCCCTACTCAGGGTTCGAAATGCTAGTACATATTTCGACGGGGGTGATCAGGAATTTGTTGGAGCCATGCTACTGGATGTATGACAAGGTGGTTTCAGATCTGCGCTCACAAGGAGGAAATTACTCAGCAATTGAACAAATCCCGCCGCCGGTGCAGACCCAGATTATCCGGGACAGAAGTAGAAGAATGTGGGAGTGGATTAAAGAAGGGCTGGACAATAGCGTTGAGGGATGTTCCAAGCGGCAGGCGGATGAGATATACCGCCTGTTTGACAACTTAGCCATGTTATTCCGAGAGCGTCTGCTGCACCATGAATCCGAGCCCAGAGCTATTGTGTTCACGATTTCGGATACTCACCATCCAAAATACCAGGATCTTATCGAACTGCTGGACATCGCTCGCAAAGCGCAGATTCTTTACACTTACACGAGTTCAGCCAAGGATCATGGCAGGAGAGAATCATACTATGTCCCAAACAGGATGCTCTGGCCGGAACGCGGACTAGATCCAGTCGGTCAGTATTCAAGAGTCTCGCTTAAGGCTGGTGATCTTTGGGCCGCTGCGGAGTCGAACAAAAAAATACCTTTCGTTAAGGCTCCAGAACAACAGCAACAATTAGGATTATTCGATGCCAGATAATGAAGTGATAATGACTGTGGCAAGCTGGGAAGAGAGGTTTCTGCTTGGACTCAAGGCCCTCATCAAAACCCCGCCATCGAAGGTCGTAATGTATTTTTTAAAGGAATATGCCGACATAACTGAAGAAAACCGAACAGAGGCGTCGCAGATTTGCAGAGAACGAAATATAACGCTGTTACCGAAACAGTTAACTTTCAACGATCCCGTCATGTCTTGGAAGACGGTATTAAATTCTATTTTTGAACTCGATTTGGCAGCCAAAAGGGTTACTGTAGACATAACAACGATGCCCAGGGAGATCATTTGGACGGTTTTCGATCTTCTCCAAGCTGCTGGAGCAGAGGTTACATATGCATACCACAAGCCAAGGGAATACAGCAGGGAATGGCTCAGCAGGGACCCAGGAAGACCTCGGCTGGTGTTCAAATTGGCTGGTGTGACGAGGTTGAGGGCTTCGACTAAGCTCTTAATTCTGACTGGTTTCGACGTCGACCGGGTCAGGCAGATGATCTTCTTCTTCGAACCAGAGCTGACGCTGATAGGCATGCAAACCGGCGAACAATTCGATAATCAAGCCTTTAATGTCTGCAAACACGTGGAAACGTTTAAAGACGAACGCAGAATTCACCTGTTCGATGTAAATGCTTACTCAAATGACCACGGATTTGCTGTAATTGAAGAGCAGATAAAACCACACCTTGAAAACTCCAATATCATCATGACTTCCCTTGGTCCTAAGTTGACTGCCGTTGCTCTTTATAAGCTTCACAAGTTATATCCAAATACCAGTCTTGCATATGCCCCGTCAGGAGAATTCAACACCACGTATTCTAAGGGAATTAGCGAAACCATCACCGGCCGTCTCAAATTCGAACCACGAGCCGTTTCAGAAAGTCAGCCTTAAGCCAGCAACCAGAAAGGGCATTTTCAAAGTGTTGAACTCCAGGTTTGTGCTGAGATCGTATGACTGATAATCTTACCCAAAAGCAACGGTCACATTGCATGTCAAAGATAAGGTCAAAAGGTACCCGGCCCGAATTGATAGTACGCAGCATTGTCCACAAGCTCGGATTCAGGTTCAGGCTGCACCGCCGTGACCTTCCCGGAATCCCTGACTTAGTGCTTCCCCGACATCGGGTCGCAATCTTCGTGCATGGTTGTTTCTGGCACCAGCACCCAGGTTGCATCAGGTCCAAGCGGCCCAAGTCAAATACAGCGTATTGGGAAAAGAAACTCGATGGGAATATCGAAAGAGACCTGGCTCACTTAGTACGACTCCAACGTTTGGGTTGGCGCGTGGGCATCGTTTGGGAGTGTGAGACCGCATTCCAAAAGAGTCTGAATGCAAAGATTTTGAGATTGTTCGAAAGTCGGACGGAGGGCCTTAACATGTACCATCATGGTTCAACAGGAATTGGGTAGAGAAGCACATCTAGATATTTCATCAGAATGTGTCGTAGACCGTATTTTGTGGGTTAGAAGAGCATTTTGGCATTGCAACTGGACTTCTGAGCCTGCCTGTGCCGGGAATCTGACTACACAATGCATCCCCAATCCACACGCTTGCTGTTTACCAAACTCTGAGCGGCAGCAGCCGTCCTCAGAGGGTTCTTCGAATCTTAGATGCCGTTTCGTTTACGCAATGCATGGGCATTTTGCCGTTCTTCACGCGTAAAATATTGTCGGCAAGAATTCGAGCTATTCCCCCGTAACTCTGTTCCGTCACTCCAGCGATATGGGGTGTTGCGACAACGTTCGGCAGTCTGAGAAGCGGACTGTCCGGGTCCAAGGGTTCCTGTTCATACACGTCCAGCCCCGCGCCCGCAATCCAGCCCTTTTTAAGCGCTTCCAGCAGATCCAAGGTATCGACCACAGCTCCCCGTGAAACATTGACTACGAAAGCTGACGGCTTCATCGCCCGGAACAGGTACCGATTGAACAACCCTCTGGTCTGATCCGTCAGAGCAATGGTTGAAATGACAAAGTCGGTTGAAGACGCCATCTCGCAGAGCTGAGACATGTCGGCGCCAAGCAGGCCGAGGGACGCCTCCGTTTCCGCATCCACGGTACGCCTTAGCGCCCGCACTTTCATCCCGAGCGCCGTGAGTTTTCGGGCCAGAGCTTTACCGACTCGTCCCAGTCCGACAATAAGGGCGGCGCTGCCCCCCAAAGCCTTACCCAGCGGCGCTCCCCAGAGACCGTGATGGAAAGCGCTGAAACATTCATGTATGCGCCTGGCAAGGGCAAGCATCAGGAAAAGAGCGTGCTCGGCCGTGGAATCGGCGTTGGCGGTGGTATCTCCGGGGACGTTGCAAACCATTATACCGCGTGCGGTTGCGGCAGCGATATCGACACCCTCGAGCCCAACTCCCCACTGATGAATCAATCTCGCAGCGGTGCCTTCGATCAATTCGGGTTCCAGCCTGTGCATCATCGGAATCAGCACGTCAGCGGCCAACCCAAGTTTTACCACCTGTTCTTTCGCGCAACTGCAGATGTCTTCGTCAGGCAGTAGCGCCTTCAGCATTTCTAAAGACTTGGGAAATGCATTGCCGCAAAAAAGGACCTTCATTTTTTGCTCCGGATTTTGTCCACGGCCGACCGGATCGCCCGCGCAGCCGCGCCGGGGTCAGGACTTGCTACTATGGCCGAAACGACCGCCACCCCGTCCGCGCCGGCAGCGATTATGTCGGATGCATTCTTCTCCGATATGCCGCCGATTCCAACCAGTGGTATGCGAACGGCACGGCAGATGGCGCTCAGGACGCCGAGGCCGGTTGCCGGCACCGCATCGGGTTTGGTTGGCGTGGCAAAAATGGGGCCGACTCCGAGGTAGTCCGCCCCATCTGCCTCTGCCTTCAGGGCTTCATCGGCGGTGCTTACGGAAACGCCGATAATCATATCTTCGCCCACGATGGGCCGTGCTAAAGCGCAAGGCATGTCGTCCTGCCCCAGATGAATTCCATCGGCGCGGCAGGCGATGGCGACGTCAACCCTGTCATTGATTATCAGCGGGACGCCCAGTTCCGCGGTCACTTGCCTGAGCACAAAGGCCTGATCGAGAAACTCTCTTGTCCCGACATTTTTTTCCCGGAGCTGGACCACTGTCACACCGCCCCCGACGCTCTCGCGAACTATCTTCTCCAAAGGGCGTCCGCCGGACAATCCCCTGTCGGTCACCAAATAGAGTCCGTAGTCGATTCCGGTTTTGCGGGCCGTCATGACACGGCTGCCTTGGCGCGTTCTTTAATAACGCCGTCATCTATGGCATCCAGTGCGTCCAAAAGGCCCACCTGGAAGCTCCCGGGACCGGGGTTGTCGCGGGCAGCCAGTTCTCCCGCAATCCCGAAGGTAACCAGCGCCCCGATGGACGCGGCAAACATATCGGGGTCGGCGGCGCAGAAAGCGCCGGTGATGGCGCTTGCGGCACAACCGGTGCCTGTAACCCGGCCCATGAGCGGGTGCCCGTTTGAGATTTTGGCCGTCCGCGAACCATCGGTCACAAAATCCTCGGCGCCTGTAACCGCCACAACTATCCCGTGTTTTTTTGCCAGATCGCCGGCCACCAGCCTGGCATCCTCAACGGGGCTCACCGAATCCACACCCCTGGTTATTCCCTTCCGGCCGGCAACCGCCAGTATCTCTGAGGCATTCCCGCGCAGAACCGCCACCGGTGCTTCATCCATCAGCCGCCGGACCGAATCGGTCCTGAAACGGGTTGCGCCGGCACCCACCGGATCAAGCACGATTGGAACAGAACGGGTCCCTGCGGCCCGCGCAGCCCTGGCCATCGAATCGACCCAGGGCTGTGAAAGAGTCCCGATATTGATGACTAGCGCATTGGCCAGTCCCACCATCTCTTCCACCTCTTCGATAGCGTGGGCCATTACCGGCGATGCGCTTATGGCGAGCAGCACATTGGCGGTAAAATTCATGACCACGTAATTCGTGATGTTGTGAACCAGGGGATGCCCCTGTCTGATCTTTTGAAGAATATCACTCGTCCTTTGAGCCGGATTGTCTTTCATGCGCCACCTCCAGGAATTTGAAATTGAATCGATCCGCTAATCCACTAATCGCTTTTCTGAACGCTTAGAAAAACCGGCGGCCAATCGCCCGCCGTAAATCCGGCGGATGCTCCGAGAAATCTGGCAGCATCTGCAAAAGACACGTTTTCAACAACCGCCAGCCTCAGATTTGCCTTCCCTCCCAAGTCCGCCTCGCATTTGCCGCATAGTCTTTCGAAAGAACTTTGCAGAGACCGGCTCCCGGCCTGAAGTTCATCGCGGTCTTCGTTCCCGGCCGCCGCCTCGATAATATTTTTGAGTTCGCTGTGGCAGGTGGACAGGAGCTCGGGCATCCCGGGCGCTTCGATCAGGGTCTGAAATTGCTTCTGCCCGAGCTTTCCCACTCCGGGAATAGTGCCCAGCAAGTATTCGGATGTGGAGAACTCTTTTCCGCTTTGTTCGCAGCCGGCCCGGATCATCTCCAAAGCTTCCCCCACCACCTCCGGCAGACAGGCGACAAAGACCGGCCGACCTTGGACCGGTTGGAGAGAAAACAATCGAAACCAGCCCTCTATTCGCTTCGGGAGCATATAGAGGAACCCGTTCGTATCATGGGTGAGCGCCGGGGTAAGACGGGCCTCCGCTGATTCCGTATCATCATCGATACCGACTATATCCCGAAATTCCTGCTCCATCGCGCTCAGGTCGGCATAGCCGGATTCGATCTCCAGCTCCTTTTCGTCGAGTTCGCGCGCAATTTCGAGAAACAGGGCCGCCTGGATTATTTCCTTCTGAACCATGTCTTCCCGACGGGACTTCCCCCGGAGTTCCTCCTGAATGCGGTACCGAGGCTCATCAATTTCTTCGAACACGGAGTTCAAAAAGCCAAGTATTCCCCCCGGGCCGCCGTGGACCTGCGCAAAACTCCGGTATCCTTCCAGGCAGGAAACGATCCGGGCAACCAGGTAATCCCCCTGGAGAACAGACCATCCGGGAAACCTGTCCTGTGCCCATTGCGGGATTGAAGCCCTGCGAATGGTTTCCATCACGTTGACTCGAGGCAGGAAAATGGACAGGGTCTTCAAGTCTTCATCGGAAAGAATCATGTGGGGGCAAAGAAAATAGTTCAGTGCGCCGATCATCGGATAATCTTTCTTTTGTAATTAGGATTAAGATCAGCTCCAAAAAAGCATCTGGTCCGGAACAGGCCTGTTTTCCAGGGTGCATGCCGCATCAACAAGGCTTCTAAGCGCCCTTTCGCCCTCTTCGCCGGCTTCGATGCTAAATTCATTCACAAAGGTTCCTATATGCAAACCAATAACCTCAGGAGACATTTCCTGAGCGTGGCGCCTGATATAGGACCAGGCTTCGTCCGGGTTTCTTTGTGCATACCGGAGGCTTTCCCTGATTTTTTCCTCGACAAATCCAGCGACTCGGCTTCCAAGGCTGCGCCGGATCGCAATCGCGCCCAGGGGGAGCGGTAGTCCGGTATGGGATTCCCACCATTGGCCCAAGTCCAATACCATGTGAAGTCCGTACTTGCCATAGACCCACCTGCCTTCGTGAATTATGACCCCGGCATCCACTTCGCCGGCCATAACCGCAGGCATGATCCGATCAAACTGCATTGGGACTCGAAGTCCCCGGTGAGTTCCTTCTAACCGAAGGAGCAGGCTGGCCGTAGTCATGTCACCCGGGGTTGCGATTTTGGACTCCTGAAGCTCCTCGAATTTCACCGGGTTCCTTGTCACTACAAGGGGCCCGCATCCCCTGCCCATCGCCCCGCCCGATCTCAGCAGCCAGTAGTCATCGAGTATTCCAAGCGCCGCGCTTGCGGAAATCTTAGAAATGTCCAGACCGCCCTGCCCCACTCGACGGTTAAGCATTTCGACATCGGCGAGCAGAATATCCAGAGGAAAGGGGAACTCTATTCTTTTGTTCGCAAGGGCGTAAAAAATAAAGGTATCATTTGGACAGGGGGAATACCCGAGGGTGAGTTGGTTCAATGGAAGCCTCGATCTTTTGGATTATGTCCTCCGGTAGAGCAGCAACGGAAGAAAACACTCAGAAAACATTGCAGCCCGAAAGCGCAGGAAACGCGATTTCGGGCAAGGATCACTCCTGATTCAAAACCGCTTTTATAGTCGGTCTGAATTTATCAGCATCGAGCACCGGAGTCAAACCCGCTCAAAGCCTCCACTCGGTTCTATTGATGAAATCAATGGACCAGGTTGTCCAAAAGTCTTCTTACCACCGCGACACAACGATCGATGGCCACCGTAAGCTCCCACTTCGCCTTGTCGCGAATGCCGGCCATGTTGCTGATCCCGCGTATTTCCAGAAACGGCGCCTCAAAGAGAAGACATGTCTGGGCAACCGCGCTTCCTTCCATGTTCTCCGCCAGAGCCCCATACCGCGTCGAGCGCTCCGCTGCGGTCTGGACATCGCCGCTCACCATGCCGACCGTAAGGCTCGGTCCGTATCGTATCCTGAATTCATGGCTCTTTTCGATATGGCATTCGTTGTCACAGGTTTGGATGCCTCCGGACGAATTCAGGCCGTAAACGCCGGCAGGAAGAAGAGACTGAATCCGCCTTCGCGACACGAACTCATCGAGAGGGAAAGAATCGTCAAAGGCCAGACCATTTTTCAGGACAAGGGGAATCTCAAGACGGCTGGTCGGCATGGGGCCATTTTTTTCAAGAATTCCTTCGTCTCCGCAGATGCAGCTCAGAGTTACCAGGACATCTCCTATTTCGAGTCCCGAATCGCCGTAGGCCCCGGCGCAGCCGATGTTCCAGACTTCCGTCGCCCTGAATCTCGAAAGAACGGAAGCCGTGGTTGCAGACGCGTTTACTTTCCCGACGCCCGTTGTCCCGATCAGCAGTTTGAGGTCCCTATAAATATATGTTGAGAACGGGTTTCCGGCGACTTTAAAACTGCCCGCGGGCCGAAAAAGACTGTAGAGCGGCGCGATTTCGCCTGTAGTTGCGCCGAGAATTGCGAGATCGATTTTTTCCATTTTCTTTCCTCCTAAGACAGACTTACCGATGTGTTATTTTTACAAGCCGCCGAAGTACTCCGCCGCCGCCCTTTTACGCATGTGAGCGCGCGGCGGGGAGGCCGGCACTTCGCGCGCCTTACGCGCCGTGCATCTGCGGGAGGCCTTGCCGTATGAAGATCGAAATCAGGCTATCAAAGAGCCTTGGGGGGTGTCAATGAAGGTCTCTCAGTGAGGATGGATGAGTGGGCTTATGTTTTAAAGGCCGGGATTGGATTCTTTATTTCGGCATCCACTCCCCGATTCTGTCAGCCCGGAGTCAGGCCGATATTGCCAGGGCACAGCAAACTTGGTAGGATTCATGCCGTGTAACTGCCTGAAACATGGCAGACAATAAATAGAATACAGGATGGCAATGAAGGTCATAATCGCCAAGACAGCGGGTTTTTGCAAGGGTGTCAGGGGTGCGATCGAAATAACGATGAACGCCATCCAGCAACGCCAGAAGGGAGAGGATATCTGCACTTTCGGGCCTCTCATCCATAACAGGCAGGTCCTTGCGATGCTGGAGAAAAAAGGGGTTGTTGATGAGGCGCTGATAGAGCGCTGTGCGGGCAAAAAAGTGGTGATCCGCGCCCACGGAATCCCTCCGGATAATCGCCAGCAGCTCCACGAACAGGGGGCGACTCTTCTGGATGCAACCTGCAAACGCGTGGCCAAGGTCCACGCGGCTATCAAGAGGCACGCAAGGCGCGGATATCACACCATAATAGTGGGCGACGCGGACCACGCCGAGGTGATCGGGCTCCTCGGATACACGGAAGGCCGCGGCACGGTCATAAACCGCCCCGAACAGATCGCGGAGCTTCCCTCAGACTGGAAGGATGTGCTCATGGTGGCACAGACCACCCAGAACGAGGAGGTATTCCGGGAAATCGAGGAAGCGTTTCTAAAAAAATATCCCAACGGAATCGTCAAAAACACGATCTGCGATTCGACACAGGAACGGCAAGCCGAAGTGAGACAGCTCTGCTCTAAGGTCGAAGCCATAGTAATAGTGGGCGGACTTCACAGCGGAAACACCATCAGACTTGCAGAAGTTGCACGCGATTGCGCCACACCGACTTTCCACGTCGAAACGGAATCGGAGCTGGACCCGCAAATTATGGCCGGATATTCCTGTGTGGGAGTCTCTGCCGGCGCATCGACCCCCAATTGGATAATAAGAGATATTGCCGAATTTCTCGAGACCATCACACCACAAGCCGGCAAAAAGTTCCGGTGGAAGTACATTCTCGAAAGACTCTCGTACGGGAACTTCTACATAGCCCTGGCAACCTCGCTCCTGGCCCAGATCTCGGAAGCCTTGACCGATTTCGAGGGATCGGCGGTTTTCAGTCTGATGACAGCGGCTTATGCCTTTGCCATGCATACACTCAACATCTACCTTGACCAGGATTCCATCGAGCTGAACGACCCCGGCAGGGCGGCCTTTTATCAGAAATGGAAGATGGTTTTCATGTCCGCGAGCGCCATATCCCTGGCGGCCGCACTCGTGTTGGCCTATACCATCGGACTACCCAATTTTTTTGCCATGCTTTTATTGATAATGCTTGGCATCCTATATGGGGTCAAGCTCCTGCTGCCGTCGGGGTGGGGAAAATTTCCATTGAAACTCAAGGACATTCCAACTTCCAAAACTTTCTTCGTGCCCATGGCGTGGGCGACTGCCAGCACCATCCTGCCCTACTTCGGCAGCGGCTATGATCGCAGCCGAATCGTGTATGCCTGCTGGGTCATCTTTCTGCTCGCCCTCGGACGGACCACCCTGCGAGACTTTCTTGCTATCCAGGGAGACCGGCTTGTGGGTAAGGAGACCCTTGTGGTGCTCGCGGGAGAAAATAGAACCCTTCTTATCACCGTCGGCATACTGCTCACCCTTGTAATAACAGCGATCTCCGGCCCCCTGCTCGGAGTCTGTACAAGGTTTTCTTATGCGCTTATCTTTCCAGCTCTCGTTTACGGTTTTTTTCTTAAATTGGGCTTAAAAAGGAAGCTTCGCGAAGAACCCCTTTACGAAGTTCTCGTGGAGACAGTGTTGATCATTACCGGCCTGAGCGCTATCGCCTGGAACGTTCTCACCTGACGGAGAGCTTCTAGCAATTTCATTTGGCTTGGAGCCCTTGTTACGTTAAGCCCGGTTCATGAGGAGTTCTTAATGAAATCAGAGCCGTTCAACCCGTTTGCAATTGCACAGCAGCAGGTAGACAAAGCGGCCGCAAAGCTTGAACTCGACGACGCTACGCGTGATTTGCTTCGCTGGCCCATGAAGGAAATAAAGGCAACCCTGCCCGTCAGAATGGATGATGGTTCGACCAGGATTTTCCATGCGTACAGAATTCAATACAACACCGCACGAGGTCCGGCCAAAGGGGGTGTAAGGTGGCATCCCCTCGAGACGATTGACACCGTTCGGGCGCTTGCCGCCTGGATGACCTGGAAGACTGCGGTGGTGGACCTGCCCCTTGGGGGAGGCAAGGGCGGCGTTATCTGCAACCCCAAGGAAATGTCGGAAACCGAGAAGGAGCGTCTGGCCAGGTCCTATATGCGGGCAATGGCCAGATCACTGGGCGTGACTAAGGATGTCCCTGCCCCCGACGTATATACCACACCGCAGATTATGGCCTGGATGATGGACGAATATGAAACGATTATCGGCGAAAACCATCCTGGAGTCATAACCGGCAAACCACTGGCACTGGGTGGATCGAAAGGCCGGGGGGACGCCACTGCCAGAGGCGGCATCTATGTCGCCAGAGAAGCCGCAAAGGTAGCAGGTATCAACCTGGAAGGAGCCACCATGGCCGTCCAGGGTTTTGGTAATGCCGGCCAGTATGCCGCCCTTTTGGGAGAGGAAATCCTGCACCTCAAACTGGTAGCGGCCTCCGATTCAAAAGGAGGCGTGTACAATCCCAACGGGATAAGCGCCGCGGCCTTGGCCGATCACAAAATGAAAAACGGCGTGCTCAAAGGTTTTCCTGGTACGGAAGAGATAACAAACGAAGAGCTTCTCGCCCTGCCGGTGACGGCTCTTTTCCCGGCAGCCTTGGAGAATGTCATCCGCGCCGACAACGCGGAAAAGCTCAACTGCAGGATCTGCTGCGAACTGGCAAACGGGCCTACCACCCCGGAAGCCGACACTATTCTCGACAACAAGGGCATAATTGTGCTGCCCGACTTCCTCGCCAACGCCGGAGGGGTGACGGTATCCTATTTCGAACAGGTGCAGAATGCATATAACCTTTACTGGGAACTTCAGGAAGTTCACTGGAGACTGGACCAGAGGATGACGCAAGCTTTCGCGGCGGTCCGTGAGATGAGTCTGCGGAACGGAACAAATCTGAGGGAAGCCGCCTATCTGGTTGCAATCGCTCGTGTTGCCGAGGCCTGCAAGCTCCGCGGATGGGTGTAACAGATGCGGGATAACGGATTCGGCGCCGGGGGATGAAGGCCCCGGTATCGTCTCCGTAAAGGCCGCCCGGATTTTTGAGATGACGGACACAAACGGCAAAACGTACTTCACTTCGACAGATATGTGCGCACAGGACCTGATCCGGGCATACCGGCTCTACATTAGAATGATCCGGTTTCCTCAACTTCTGGCGGAAATCCGAAAGATCTTCCTGTCCGTGCTCTGCAAGCGTGGGATCGTGTGCGCGGAATCGATCCGGCAGGACGCGATCAGGGAGCTGGAAGCGGCTGGAGAACCCGTTACGGAGCAGGCAATCGACGAACAGGTAGCTATACTCACGGATATCTACTTTGCCCGACACTTTACATGGGAAGACATAGAGAACTACATCAATCTGGCCAGAAAGCGCGAAGCATTCCACAATCTCAATGAGGTGATGAATTCCGAGGGAGTTACCCACAGCCAAATTCGCGAGGCCGTGAGAGAATTCTGCTCCATCCCTCAGGGCAGCTTATACATACCGCCGGGCGATGCGATTGGCGTACGTGTGGCCCTGATCAACCGATTCATTTCCGAGCAGCTCCCATTTCTCGGGGTTGCCAGGAATCACATCACCATCCGGGACATGGACCAGCTGATGGAACGCATCATCTGGAACCCCAGGCGAGGCGGGCGAATCGGCGGTAAATCCGCCGGCATGTTCCTGGCATACAAGATCATTCTGCCCCTGCTTGGGCCAAAGGAGCCGGAATTTGAAAAATATGTCGCGATCCCCGAGTCGCATTATTTTACCTCGGGTTTGCTAACCGATTTTCTCGACTCGAACCAACTTTATTCGCTGCATTCCCAGAAGTACAAAAGCCGCGAGGAAATCGAGGAGGAATTCGGTCAGATAGCGGCTACAATTCAAAATGCATCCTTTCCGCCTGATATACTGGCGCAGTTCAGGGATTTTCTGACAAAAATTGGGCAGCACCCTCTCATAATCCGTTCTTCAAGCCTGCTCGAGGACAACGTAGGGTACACTTTTTCAGGAAAATACGACTCGGTCTTCATTGCTAATCAGGGTGAGATCGAAGTCCGCCTCAACGAATTCACAAGCGCATTGAAGCAGGTGCTCACCAGCCTCTTCAGCCCGAGGGCCATTCTTTACCGTCAGGACCGCAGCCTGCTCGATTTTGATGAAAGGATGAGCATTCTTGTCCAGAAGGTCGTCGGCAGACGTTTCGGAAATTATTTCTTCCCGACCGCCGCGGGGGTTGCTTTCTCTCAGAATATATACACCTGGACCTCGCGCATAGTAAGGTCGGACGGACTGCTGAGGATGGTTTTCGGGCTTGGCACGCGCGCTGTTGACCGCATCGGCCCGGATTACCCGAGAATGGTGCCGCTCAGTCATCCTCTACTCCGGCCTGAAGCAAGGGCTGAAGACATTAAGAAATATTCTCAGAAGCTGGTTGACGTTATCGACCTGAATTCAAGATCGGTTGTGACAATTCCGGCCGCTGACCTTTTCCGGCAAATTGATCATCCCGACCTCTACTACGCGGTATCAGTCGACGACGAGGGGCATCTTTCAGCACCCCTTTTCAAAAACAGAGAAATCGACAAGGCCCACGCCTGCATTACTTTTGATAATCTTCTTTCCAAAACGCCGTTGGCAAACCTTATGAAAAGCATTCTAAAACGGCTGGAAGAAGCACACGGCAGGCCGGTGGAAATGGAATTCGCCTGGGACGACGGCCGGCTCTATATTCTTCAATGCCGCCCTCTCGCGGCGAGTAGACTTGTGGAAAAAGTGGAAATCCCAAAGAACATTGCTCCCGAAAAGGTTCTCTTTACCTGCCGCAGCGTCCTTTTCAGCAGCACTGTCCGAAATGTCGAATATATCGTCTACGTAGATCCCAGGGCATACGCCATGCTTTCCACACTTGAAGAACGGCTCGGGGTGGGCCGAACGGTCAGAAAAATCAACCAACTCCTCAAGGACAAGGCGTTTGCGCTTTTCGGACCGGGAAGGTGGGGAACCAATGACGTAAAGCTGGGGGTCAAAGTGAGTTATGAAGACTTCAATCGCACTCGAGTCCTGGCCGAAATAGCCGTAAAGGAACTCGGGGCCGTTCCGGAACCTTCCCTTGGCACCCATTTCTTCAATGACCTGGTTGAGGCAAACATCGTGCCGCTGGCTATTGATGCCGAAAGTTCCGAGACGGTGTTCAGAGAGGATTTCTTTCGTCAGTGCCCGAATGCCTTGTCTTCGCTCGCCCCATCGCTGCCAGAGGATGAAGTTACGCGAATTATACATGTGCCTTCCTGCGCTCAGGGACAATATCTCCAGGTATTTCTGAGCGGTGAGGAGCAACAGGGAGTGGGGTTTTTGAGTTTGCCTGAACAGGCATATTGAATAAGCCAAAGTCATTCGGAACGGACATAATATGGATAGTGGCCAGGCGGCTGCAGGCCGGTTCAGGGGGACGATAGAATACATCCGATTGATCGATCTGATCCAGGTGTCGTGCCTTGCCAAACTGAGCCACATAATCAAAGTGGATTCTCCGGCCGGCACCGGGAGGGTGTATCTGGATTCGGGAAACGTGGTTCACGCCGAATCGAGCAAGGCAATCGGGGAGGAGGCTTTCTGGAAACTGCTCCGGTGGGAGAGGGGACATTTTGAAACACTTCCTCTCCCGAAAAACGAGACCGCTTCAATCAATCGGCCCTGGGAGTACTTGCTCATTAATGCGATTAGCGCTTCGGCAAAAGAACCAGGCAGTGAAAACGCCGCTCAGGCGGCTAAAGATCTCTCGCGTGGTTTTTGGGGCACCATAAACGACATCGGTCTGGCGGAACTGGTTCAGTTAATCTGCCTGGACAGCGTAAACCGGGTCGTTGAAGTTCGCTCCGAAACCCTCACCGGGACAATCCACATAAGCGATGGGCAGGTTTGTCATGCCCGGACAGGCGGTTTTAAGGGGAGGGAAGCTTTCTTCAAAATGCTGGCGGCCGGCAGCGGAACCTTTGTGACCACAATACCCTCTTCCCAAGAAGTCGAAGTTACCATCGACATCCCATGGGAACAACTTTTGATAGAAGCCATGCGTTTTATCGATGAATTATCGGGAAAGGGGGGTGAAGACGAAACACTAGAAAGAGTCGAATCTCTACGCCATAAAATTCAGCAAAAGAAAATGTCAGAAAAAATTCGGCTTGCATTGACGGCGGATAAGGAAACCCGGAGTATCCTTATCCAGGACAGCAATCGCATCATTCAAGTCGCCGTAATCTCCAATGCGAAGATTACTGATGGCGAAGTGGCCGCCATAGCATGCTCCAGGCATATTGATGAAGAGGTCCTGCGCAAGATCGCCGCCGATAAGGAATGGATCCGCCTCTATTCCGTCCGCCTTGCCCTTTCGACAAACCCGAAGACCCCGGTCAGTATCTCCAGGAGACTCGTTTCAACCCTTAATCATAAGGACCTGAAGAACATCTCCCGAAGCAAATCCGTTCCGACATTGGTGGCGAACGAAGCCCAAAGACACCTCCCAAAATGACTGATTAGTAAAACTGAAAACTAAAAACTCTTCCTTGGCTGGGGATGAAGCATAAAATCGGCCAGTACCAGCAGGGTCATGGCCTCACATACGGGGATGATTCTTGGAATCGCTGAAATATCGTGTCTGCCCTTGATACTGATCTCGGCTGCTTTGCCTTCGGTATCCACGGTTGTCTGGGTTTTTGAAATCGACGGGATGGGCTTTACGGCTGCCCGGATTATAATGTCCATACCCGTGGAGATTCCGCCCAGAATTCCGCCGGCGTGATTTGAAGCATAACCCTCGGGAGTTATCGGATCGTTGTTTTCGCTGCCGAGCATCCCGGCTGCCCTGAAACCTTCACCTACTTCAACCCCTTTGACGGCGCCGATGGACATGATTGCAGCAGCCAACCTTGCATCCAGCTTATCGAAAACAGGTTCGCCGAGACCCGGAGGGCAGCCTTTGGCAAGGATTTCCACGATTCCTCCCGCGGAATCCCCGGCGGCCCGCAAATCCTCGAGGCGGGCAATCATCTTTTCCGCCGCTTCAGCATCAGGGCAGTAGACAACGTTTCTGTCTATTTCGTCCGGGTCGAACCTGTGACGCTCGATGCCCCCCAGGGCAATCGTGCAAGCCCGCACGGAGATACCGCACGTGTCCAGAAACTTCCTTGCGACCGCTCCAGCCGCAACTCTTGCCGCCGTCTCGCGAGCCGAGCTTCTGCCTCCGCCCCTCCAGTCCCTTATTCCGTATTTTTGCTCGTAGGTCCTGTCGGCATGACCGGGCCTGTAGAGTCGCGATATCTCGGAATAGTCGCTGCTTCGCACATCCCGGTTATAGATTACCAGGCTGATCGGGGCGCCTGTTGTCAGGCCTTCGAAGACACCGGAAAGAATCTCAACCCTGTCGGTCTCCCTCCGTGGCGAGGTCAACGCTTTTCCAGGCCTTCTTCGTTCCATATCCCTCCGGATGTCCTCAGGGCCGAGTTGTATTGAGGGAGGACACCCGTCGATAACAGCTCCCAGGGCAGGGCCGTGGGATTCTCCCCATGTTGTGACTTTAAAAAGGCGTCCAAAGCTATTTCCTGCCAAATTACTCTCCATTTTGAATGAATTCACATCATCGATACTGATAGTCAAGAACTTAGAGATTATATTATAATCAAGCTGATTATGGCCAAGTGACGAGGTACATAATTTTTCGGCTCCGAAGAGTTGCTCTGTATTTAAATCACCGCTCGGAGGGAAGAAGGATGAGCGAATATCATCCTGATCACATAGAGGATTTTGAACAGCAGCTCGACCAGGAACTTGAGCTTCCTCCCATGTACAAAGTCCTGCTTCACAACGACGATTACACCACGATGGAGTTCGTCGTTGAAGTGCTTCAGGAAGTGTTTCACAAAAGCGCTGCCGACGCCACTCGAATCATGCTCCTGGTACATAAAACCGGGTTGGGCGTCTGTGGTGTTTTTACCGAAGATTTAGCTGAAACTAAAGTGGAAATCGTGCATCACCTTGCTAGAAAAAGCGGGTTTCCGCTGAGATGTTCAATGGAAGAAGCCTAATATGATCAACAGAGAACTTGAACTTACATTTGCCGCTGCCATAAAAGAAGCCAAACAGCGGAGACATGAGTTTTTCAGTCTGGAACATATCCTGTATGCCATTTTGCATGACGTGACCGGCAGGCGTATTCTGTACCATTGCGGGGCTGAACTGGACAAGCTCAAAGAGAGACTCGAAAAATACTTTGACGAGCGCTCGGAGAAGCTGCCGGAGGGAGTTGAGCAGGACCCGATTCAGACCCTGGCGGTGCAGCGCGTTTTACAGAGAGCCCTGATGCATGTGCAGGGATCGGAAAAAAAGGAAGTTGACGCCGGCGATATCCTGGCGGCCATGTTCTTTGAGGAAAACTCCTACGCTGTCTATTTCTTAAAATCTCAAGGCATATCGAGACTCGATGTTCTAAGCTATATCTCGCACGGCATCTCCAAGGTTGCAGACCCCGAAGAACCTGAATCCATGTCCTCTTCTCAGGACCAGCCGAGCCGCAAGACAGGAGCGCTGGAAAGCTTTACAGTCAACCTGATCCAGAAAGCTGCCCAGGGGAATATCGATCCCCTGATCGGGCGCGATGAGGAAATCCTGAGGACACTCCAGATACTTGGAAGACGCAGCAAGAATAACCCCATCTTCGTTGGCGATCCCGGGGTCGGCAAGACAGCCATAGCTGAGGGTCTCGCTCTCAAGATCTACCGGAAAGAAGTACCCCCTGCCTTCTTCGACGTAGAGATTTTCGCCCTCGATATGGGAGCGCTTCTCGCCGGGACCAAGTTCCGGGGTGATTTTGAAGCGCGTCTCAAGGGCGTGATCCAGGAAATAAAGAAGAAGCGCGGCACGATCCTTTTCATCGACGAAATCCATACCGTTGTGGGCGCGGGCGCCACAAGCGGCGGTTCCATGGACGCATCCAACATTTTGAAGCCGGTGCTGGTCGCGGGTGGTTTACGCTGCATCGGTTCGACCACCTACGAAGAGTACAAAAACCACTTTGAGAAAGACAGGGCCCTAAGCCGCCGTTTTCAGAAGGTGGAGATTCGGGAACCCTCGGTAGATGAAACCTTCCGAATACTCCAGGGCCTGCGGCCTTATTACGAAGAACATCACGGGGTGAAGTACACCGACGGATCGCTCCGGGCCGCCGCCGAATTGGCAGGCAGGTACATAAACGACAGATATTTGCCTGACAAGGCAATCGATGTCATCGACGAGACCGGCGCGAGCATGCGGCTCAAGAAGGACAAAAGAGTTCGAAAGATAGTGGGAGTGAGGGATATCGAAACAGTTGTGGCAAGGATAGCCAGAATCCCTGCCAGAAGCGTCACATCGACGGACCAGCTCCGGCTTCAGAGTCTTGATGAAGAACTCAAATCAAGCGTTTTCGGGCAGGATCAGGCTATCGACATGCTCGTCAAGGCAATCAAGCGGTCACGGGCCGGCTTGCGAATCCCCGATAAACCCATTGGGTCCTTTCTTCTCATCGGTCCGACCGGAGTCGGGAAAACCGAAGTGGCGAAACAGCTTGCCAGGATTCTGGGGATCAATTTTCTGCGCTTCGATATGAGCGAGTACATGGAAAAACATACGGTTTCCCGCCTGGTGGGAGCCCCTCCGGGATACATCGGCTTTGACCAGGGCGGACTTCTGACGGACGCAATTCGCAAGCAGCCACACACGGTCATGCTGCTCGATGAAATTGAAAAGGCTCATCCGGACCTGTTCAGCATTCTTCTCCAGGTGATGGACCATGCCACCCTGACGGACAACAACGGCAAGAAGGCAGATTTCAGAAACGTGATCCTGCTTATGACCTCAAATGCCGGAGCAAGGGAAATGAACGTTCCGTCTATCGGGTTCTCAGGAGCTGAGCAGCAGGATACCAGGGTGTCGAAGGGTATGAAAGCGGTTGAGAACCTTTTCAGCCCCGAGTTTCGAAACCGTCTTGACGGAATTATTCCGTTCAATGGTCTGAGCATCGGGATAATGGAGCTCATCGTCGAGAAGTTCCTTGGCGAAATCGAGGAACAGCTCGCGGAGAAAAAAATCCGCTTCGAACTCAGTGCGGGGGCCAAGAGATGGCTGGCCGAATCCGGCTATGACTCTAAGTTCGGTGCGAGACCGCTTGCGAGGTTCATACAGTCGGAGATCAAGGATGTCCTGGCCGACGAGATTTTGTTCGGCAGACTGCTCAAAGGCGGCCGGGTCAGGATCTACAAGCCGGAGGAGTCTTCCGCTCAAGATAAGGACGCCCTAATAACCGAGAACCTGGTTTTTGAGTTCCCCGATAAAAGCATCGCCCAGAACGCCGAACAGGAGCTGACCACTTAACAAGAAGCATTGATCTGATGGGCGACGGGTGTCGGCCCTCTTAATAACGGGCCGGCATCCAGATATCTTATCTGACTAAAATATGCCGGTTTACCGTCTTACAGACGAACTCGTATTTCCGCATCCCTCTCTTGCCGAACCTGAGGGCCTTTTGGCCGTCGGAGGCGATCTATCTGCCCGGAGGCTTCTTCTTGCATATGCACACGGGATTTTCCCCTGGTACTCGGACCCAAGTCCGATACTGTGGTGGTCCCCGGACCCGCGACTGCTGCTTTTCCCGGATGAATTCAAAATACCTCACGGCCTGAAGCGGGTTTTGAAAAAAGATATTTTCGCCGTCACCATAGACCGGGTGTTTGGCGAGGTTATCCGCGCATGTGCGCGAACCCGCGCCGATACATGGATAACCGGTGAAATGATCGAGGCCTACACGTGTCTTCACCAGTTGGGATATGCCCATTCGTTCGAAACCTGGCATGAGGGACGACTGTCGGGAGGATTATACGGTGTCGCGCTGGGCAAAGCCTTTTTCGGCGAATCGATGTTCTCGTCTATGAGCGACGCCTCGAAAGTAGCTCTTGTGCACCTGGTGCGATTCGCGCTCGAGGCGGGAATCCAATTTATAGACTGCCAGACGGCAACGCAACACCTCAAGAGGTTTGGCGCCCGGGAGGTCCCGAGGATGGAATTCCTGGACCGGCTGCGAAGGGCGTGTGGAGAATGAACGGTGAACAGTGAGAAGTGATCCGGGAAAACAGTTTTGTACCGTTCGACATTAGGGAGGTTACTTTTTGATCGAGAAGGTTTTGATCGTTGGCGCGGCCGGGCGAGATTTCCATAATTTCAACGTATATTTCAGGGGAAATCCACGCTACAGGGTCATCGCATTCACTGCTGCTCAGATACCAAATATAGAGGGGCGGACATACCCGGCGGAATTGGCCGGAAATCTTTATCCGAATGGGATCCCCATTTATCCTGAAAAGGAGATGGCCTCGCTCATCCGTGAACACCGAATCGATCTGGTGGCATTTTCCTACAGTGACGTATCCTACGAGGAAGTTATGCATAAGTCGGCCTCATGCATGGCCGAAGGGGCAGATTTCATTCTCCTGGGCGCCACTTACACCATGCTCAAATCGAATAAGCCCGTCATTGCCGTCTGCGCGGTCCGGACCGGCTCCGGAAAGTCTCAGACTACCCTCAGAATCGCCTCCCTGCTGAGGGAATTCGGAAAAAAAACCGTCGTCGTCCGCCACCCGATGCCATACGGAGACCTGAACCGGCAGGCGGTCCAACGCTTATCTTCTTACGCGGATTTCGAACTTAACAAATGCACCATAGAAGAACGCGAGGAATATGATCGCCTGATCGAAAAAGGCATCGTGGTGTATGCGGGAATCGATTACGGCCGGATTCTTGAGCGGGCTGAAACAGAGGCAGACGTAATAATCTGGGACGGAGGCAACAACGATACGCCTTTTTACGCGCCCGATCTTCACATTGTGGTATTCGATCCCCACCGGGCCGGCCACGAATTGCGATATTACCCCGGCGAAACGAACATGATCATGGCCGACGTCGCCGTTATAAACAAGATTGACACCGCTACGCCGGCCAACATCGAAAAAGTGAAAAAGAACATTACCGCCAGCAATCCGGACGCAAGGATCATTCTGGCTGAATCTCCAATCACAATCGATAATGCGGAGAAAATACGCGGGCGGCGAGTGCTGGTGGTCGAAGACGGGCCGTCGATCACTCACGGTGAATTGCCGTTCGGCGCCGCATCGATCGCATCGCGCAACTCAGGGGCTGCCGAGATAATCGACCCGCTTCCCTTTGCCGTGGGGTCGATAAGGCAGACCTACGAACTCTATCCCAACATCGGAAACCAGCTTCCCGCGATGGGTTACTCGGAGCAGCAGATAGCCGACCTTGAGGCAACCATCAACCGCGCTGATTGCGACCTGGTGGTCTTCTCGACCCCCACGGACCTGAGCCGTCTCTTGCACATCAACAAGCCCGCGCTTCGGGCGCGTTATGAATACAAGGATCATGGTCCTCCTTTCCTGAAAGACGTACTTGCTCAAAAACTTGAAGAAATTGGAATTTTAAAATGATTGAAAGATTGCGGTCCATCGGGCGAACGAAACCTCCAATTTCTCCGCGCGAACTCCTGTTCCCTTCATAAAGGGAAGCCGGGGGGGATTTTGATTTGGTCCTTCGATGCTATGTAAGTTTTTTGATTTCCCCTTATTCTGATCGGGTGATGAGAATTTGATCGAGAATTCAGGACATGATAAAGGACCCCGACCGGTTCTGCTGGCAGCCCTTGGCGGCAACGCCATGATCAGAAAAGGCGAGCAAGGGACCATAGAGGAGCAGTTTAAAAACCTCTCCCTGCCCATCAGCCAGGTCGCGCGTCTTTCAACAGAGTATCGTATCATTATCACACACGGAAACGGTCCACAGGTCGGAGATCTTCTCCTCCAGCAGGAATGCTGCCCGGAAGTTCCAAGACTCCCTTTGGAAATCCTTGTCGCTCAGACCCAGGGGCAGATAGGATATATGATTGAATCCACGCTCGATAACGAGCTTACCGAAATGCAGGGTGAGCATGAAAATCTCATTGTGACCGTCCTCACCTATGTGCTGGTTGATGAAAACGACCCTGCTTTTTCCAGCTTCTCAAAACCGATAGGCCCCTTTTTCAAGGAAGATCTCGCCTCTCAGCTCCCCTATCCCACCGTTAAAACACGCGGGGGGATAAGAAGGGTTGTTTCTTCCCCGAAGCCCATCACGATCATTGAAAAACGTGAAATCAAGCGGCTGATCGATATGGGATTTATAGTGATCGCCTGTGGCGGGGGAGGAATTCCGGTGGTCCGGCATGGGAGGGCTTTTCACGGCATTGACGCTGTTATAGACAAGGACCTTGCCAGCGCAAAGCTGGCCGAGGAAGTGGGTGTGGATATTCTGATAATCGCTACGGATGTGGAAGGCGCAGCAATTTCATATGGAACCCCGGAAGAGAGATTCTTGCGTAAAATGACGGTCGAACAGGGGGAGAAGTACATCAGCGAAGGGCATTTCCAGGCCGGATCGATGGGACCCAAGGTAAAGGCTGCGCTTCAGTTCATCAAGTCCGGGGGAAAACGCGCGGTGATCTGCTCGATAGATTCAATAGAACAGGCGGCGGCCGGAAAGGCGGGAACTGAAGTAGTTTTTAGTTTTTAGTTGTGAGTTTTTAGTTGTGAGCAGAGGACCTCGACCAGACCGGCACTCCGGATGGGTGGAGCGCAGAGACTGTGTCACAAAGGCGATGTGTTTTGTCTTTCCCCGCTTTTCCCAAAAAAGGGCAAGGAGGGACCCGGCAATATACTTTGCATTTCCCTCCTTTCATAGACGAGATTGGACAAGGGGGCGGCGACCGTCGAGAGGAGGAATAACGAAAGGAAAGGGTTGGTGCTGTAAGGCAGGGCAGTTGTCTCATAAATCAAGATTGTTGACACACACCAATGTTCGTGAAAATTAGACATTGAAATACAACACTAAGTGTTATAGTATATATGCGTGAGGGGGACTCGGTGCGGATATTCAAAACGAAGTGGTTCGCGCGTTTTGCGCGAAGAAAGGGTATCGGCGACGAAAAGTTGGCTGACGCTGTGCGGGAGGCAGAAAAGGGCCTGAACGACGGTGAGTTGGGCGGGGACCTTATCAAAAAACGCGTAGCACGGACAGGCGAAGGCAAAAGGGCTGGCTACAGGACAATAATCGCTTACCGTGTGGGAACTCGCGCGGTGTTTGTGTATGGCTTCCCCAAGAGTACAAAAGCCAACCTTACTGCCTTTGAATTGTATGAATATCAGAAGTTGGCACAGATTTATTTGAGCCTCACCGAGGCAGGTATCATTAAAGCCCTGAATGAGGGTGAGTTAAAGGAGGTAATTTAAAATGGCAAAAAAATATAAAAGCGACGCCTTGGAGGCTCTGCACGAAACGGCGCAAGGGCTGCATCGCATTGGATTGATAGACGGAAAGACGATGCGCGATTTTGATGCATCGTGCCTTACAACCGTGGAAAAGCTTTCGGCACAAGAGATTGCGGAAGTCAGAAAAAAGGCGGGGGTCAGCCAGGCGGTGTTTGCACACTACCTTAACGTGACGGTCGGGTTAGTGAGCCAGTGGGAGCGGGGTGAAAAACAGCCGCGCGGGCCTTCCCTTAAGCTGCTGTCCTTGGTGCAAAAGAAAGGCTTGGACTCCATAGCCTGATAGACAAAACCTTCCCCATTGGCCGCCGTCTCAATGGGCGGTGTGTGCCTCCGGTGTCATAAATCAAGATTTTTGGCACCAATCAATCGTGTGCAGAAAACAAAAGGACTTGACAACTATAGTTCACAGAACTATATTCCATGGGACTATAGTTTATAGTGTAGGGGAATGGTGCGCGTTTTCAAAACAAAGTGGTTCATCCGCTATGCGCGGCGGGAGCGGATCGAGGAATATGCTCTCCGTGAAGCTATTGACCGCGCGGAGCGCGGGATTGTGGATGCCGATTTAGGCGGCGGCGTCATTAAGCAAAGGGTTGCACGAACAGGACAAGGCCGCTCAAGCGGGTACCGGCTTTTGGCCGCTTACCGTTGCGGAGATCGAGCGGTGTTTTTGTACGGTTTTGCAAAAAGTGAACGCGACAACATTGAGGATGATGAACTCGCAACGTTGCGAGAAATCGCGGCAAGCTGGCTTGAGGCAGACAACGAACGGCTTGAACGCGCAATTAAGGAGGGATTTTTACGGGAGGTGGGCTATGACGAAAGAAACGAAAAAACCTAGCCGTTTGGCGCGAGCAATGCTTGAAACGGCTAAGGATATGCGGCAAGCGGGGCTTTTAGATAAGGCCGCTTATGACAAAATCACTATGCGGCACCTTGGGGTGAAGGAAAAAACGAAGGTTGAACCGCTGACCGGCGAGGACATTCGCGCGATCCGCGAACAAGCGCGCATGAGCCAAGCCGTCTTTGCCCATTGCCTGAATCTGACAGTCGGCTATGTGTCGCAACTGGAGCGCGGCATAAAGCGTCCGACAGGCGCGGCGCTCGCGTTACTGAATGTGATCCGTCACAAGGGGATCGAGGCTGTTCTCTGAGAGTGCATCCGCTCTTTCCAAGCGGCCGGCGTTAGCAAAGCGCCTTAAGGCTCTCAAGGGTGGCGACGTGCTGACGGTCTGGAAACTTGACCGGCTTGGCCGGTCATTGCGCGACCTTATCGTCCTGCTGGACGATCTGAAAGCACAGGGCGTGGCCTTCCAGTTGCGCCCGTCTTTCATTGCCGCGGTTCGCCACCATACAAGGCGGATGGTTTGCTTTGCCTTCCTCTCAGCACCGTCAGCGCCTTGGGATCATGATCGAGCAAGGCCAAGGCGCTACTAATGGCACGGCTGGGCAACAGGTCGCCGCTTTCATATTTCTGAAATGCTCGCGGTCCGCCGCCGATCACCAACCCGGCGGCCTCTTGGGTTATTCGCAACTTTTTGCGAATGCGCCGAATTTCCTCCGGTTCAAGCAACCCTTCGCTACGGGCTTTAAGACGGTTCAACATCCGGTCGGATATTTTCATATCCTCGCCGGTGTGGATGCTTTCTTCCGTCCGGTCACAATACCAACCGGGCATATCAAACGTAAGGCTCTCGCCCTTATAGGTAAGAGTCATCGGGCGCGCATCGCGGCGCATCGGCGCCCCCGTTTCCGGACAAACAGGATTAGTCATGGCCTTTCTCCTTGAACGACAGCAACAAAAACTCTGTGACGGCATCAGAGGTAAACTTCACATACAACACACCCACGGGTGAGGGGGACGTGATAAACGTCATGCCAAAGCCGATAATCGGCAAAAGCCGATGGACTTATAGAAGTGCTCCCGCTTCATAGTCTCGATCGTCGTCACGATCTCGGCGCGTGCAAACCCCAAAGCGGCGGCGCTCGATGCCCCCAGCCCTTAACCGCTTCCTCGGAGATCGAGGCAACAGGGCCGGACCTTCATCTTTAGCAGGATCTTCTTATAAGCTTCCGGTGCAGATTCACTACGAAATCCTGGGTATTGGTAAGAATCGACCTGGCGGTGAGCGATCCCCTGTCGGCCAATTTGTTTGCCGCAAATTCCGACATATCTATTGTAAAAAAATACACGGGTCGAACCGTACCCTGGTCCGTCACCGTGTATGAGGGGGTCATGTTGCCGACCGCTATCGAGTGAAGCTGAGTGGCCATGGCGATTACGGTCGTCGCCTTCCGGGAAAGGGCTCGCATTCTGTCCTGAGCTTCATAGGAGTTCGCGACGACCTCGGGCATCGGCCCATCGTCCCTGATGGAACCGGCGAGCACGAAGGGAATCCGGCGCTTCACCACAGACGCCATAATTCCGTCTTTGATAATTCCTTCTTCAACCGCTGCCTTGATTGAACCTATCCGGCGAATCGTGTTGATGGCATCCAGGTGTTTGTAATGGCTAAGGCGCGCGTGCCTTTTAGTGTAGATGTCCTGTCCCAGGGCGGTGCCGAAGAGCGCCGCCTCGATATCGTGGGTGGCAAGGGCGTTTCCCGCAAGAACTCCATGAGCGAACCCCCCGTCGATGATTTCGGCCAGCGAATTGCGTGAGTCTCTGTCGAATACTACCGCCGGGCCAAGCACCCATAGAAGAAATCCGTTTTCGCGTTCATATTCGAGCAGGTTGTAGAGTTCGTCATAATCATATGAAAACGAGGTCTCACGGGATATGCCGGTCCTAAAGGCAAATTTCTCCGATACCGGGTATTCCCATCCGAAAGCGTTCGTGTGGACGAAGATTCCGTCCTCGCCATTTTCATGCCTTCCACACGCGACCCGATCGCCGCGCCTGAGAAGTCGAAATTCCCTGACGCCGATAGACCCGTCCGTCTCGAGCACGGCGACACAGTCCATACGAGCCTGCTTTGGCAGGACCCATTTCCCCTTGCTGACTTGAAAAAACTCGGGGTATATCGAGGTGGCATGATAGCCTTCCGGGGCGACGCCATCCACTTCAACTTCTTTGAATCGTACCGGAATGGCGGTGCTGAAAGGTGGTCCGTCGAAATCGGGCGGCAAGAATTCCGGCAGTTTGAAATTTGCCATTTCAATCATCTTTTCAGGGCTGAAGTCGGAGAAAAGCAAATGATATTATGATTCGTCGCTAATGCTCGGGGGACCGCGGCGTTTGGCCTCCCTGTAGAAACTGAGCATGTAGTCGGTAGCGGAGATATAGCCCAGAACCACTGAAATATACAGGAATGAGGTCCCGACCAGACTCAGTGTAGCCTGCAGCTTGGGAAGCGAGGGCAGCAGAAAGACAAGCCCAAGGGTTTGGGAAACCATTTTGTTTTTTCCCATGCGGCTCGCGTCGATAATCAGCCCGTGCGCGACTGCGATCGAGCGCAAACCGGTTATCACAATTTCACGGCCGACGATCAGAAAAACCAGCCAGCCGCTGACCTTGTTGTACGGGATCAGCATTATGAGGACGGCGGTGGTGAGGAGCTTGTCGGCAAGAGGATCCAGCAGTTTTCCGATCGAAGTTACAGTATTCCAGCGGCGGGCAAGGATTCCATCAAGGTAATCGGTCAGGGAGGCCACGCAAAAAACCAGGAAAGCAAAATTCAGCGCCAACTCGGAGGAGGGCGGCATCAGGAGAACCACAATGACCGGTATGGTAGCCATCCTGAGGTAGGTCAGGACATTGGGCAAAGTTGTAAGACTTTGCCTCGATAGATCGCTTCGATTCAACACGAGCATAAAGCCGAGACTTCCAGCAAGAAGTGCTCCACACCCTCATTTGAGAGAACCATCAAAACAGATCTCCGGCCATCCCTCCCAATTGATACGACAAATCGACCTCTTCCGGAAATGCGCCGGAGTTACTCCTTCAGAAGCCGGCGCGTTGAGTCCGGATCGATATCGAATTAGTAACGATATCGAGCGTAAAAGTCCATAACCCTTCTGACATAAAGTTGGGTTTCATCGATAGGCGGAACCCCGCCATGTTTGCAAACCGCCTCCGGACCGGCATTGTAGGCCGCCAGCGCAAGGACCGTATCATTGTTGAACCGGTCCAGCATCATTCTCAGATATCTTGCCCCACCATCGATGTTCTGAAGCGGATCGAAAGGATTTAACACTCCGAGGTCCCGCGATGTCCCCGGCATAAGCTGCATAAGGCCCATTGCGCCCTTCGGAGACACCGCGAACGGGTTAAAGCCGGACTCCGCCCGTATAACCGCCTTCACCAGATTGCAGTCCAGACCGTAGAGTCTACAGGTAAGCTTTATGTGCGGATCATAGGTGGCCTGGTCGGGCAGATTCGAGAGGGGGACAAAACTCCCGTGCTGTAATCCCTGGTTTCCTTTGTAGGTCGGGAAATATTTCTGAAAGGTGGCTTGAGACAGCGGCGGGAGGCTCACTATCGTCGACTGCACGGAGGTGGGGGTATTGGTAAAATGAATTGCCCCGTCCCTGTCCACGTATTTGAATATTTCCGAGTATGAGCTGATTGGACGGACAGCAACCGCCAGAATAACGATGACCGCAGCAAAAAGGAGATAATCTGCAGCTCTCGCAGTGGGCTTCATGAACCCTCCTGTCGCATTACGATAGCTTACATTCTATTTCTCAACTTTTTTCCAATCTTGCAAGAATTTTTCTATTCCAAGATCGGTAAGCGGATGTCGCGCAATCTGTTCTATGACCTTAAATGGTATTGTAGCAATATCCGCACCTAATCGCGCGGCTGCAAGCACATGCACGGGACTTCTAATGCTGGCGACAATAACCTCGCTTTCAAAAAGGTAATTCGAAAATATATCGAGGATATCTCGAACCAGGTCCATGCCTTCCTGGGATATATCATCGAGTCTTCCCACGAACGGACTGATATAGGCAGCCCCGGCCTTTGCGGCAAGCAGCGCCTGAAGGGGGTTGAATACCAGCGTGACGTTTGTTTGTATGCCTTCCTGAGACAGCATTTTGACTGCCTTGAGGCCGGTGGTGGTCATAGGGATTTTCACTACTACGTTCTGATCTATTTCGGCGAGCTCCCGCGCTTCTTCCAGCATGCCATCCAGGTCGCCGCGCACACCCTCGGCGCTCACCGGCCCTTTCACGATTTCGCATATTGCACGGATGTGCTTTCTGAAAGCGTCTTGACCTGTTATCCCTTCCTTTGCTATCAGGCTGGGATTGGTGGTCACTCCATCCAGGACTCCGAGGTCGAATGCACTTTTTATTTCATCAAGGTTGGCTGTATCGATAAAGAATTTCACGCAGGGCTCCTGTTCAGACTGGTTGTCTCATGAGCGGCGGTGTCTTCGGATATACTTATCGTAGCACTGCTCGCTGCAAAAATGCATAACTTTGCCGTCGACGATCCCTTTTATCCCTTTTTGCCTCATAAAGTAGGCGCCGCATTGCGGGTCCTGGACAAGTTCGGCGTCGGATACCGCGCCGGCCCGGTCCTGAGGATGGGATTGCGAAAAGAACGTCTTCCCGACCTTTTTGACCAGAAAATAGGCAATCCACACCAGTATAGCGTAGAGGAAGATACGTAGCATTTCAATTTCCCAGTACCATAATTTTCTGCCGGAACCCAAGCTCCAGAAGCGAAAAATCAAAGCTGGACCTGTCTGCAGCGAGCCAAACACCTTCAAGCGATTCTGACGGAGCTGCCCAGACGCTCACCGCAGTAATTTCAACCTTTCTTACCTGACGCCAATTTCAGTAAATCGAGTTTACAAATTCTGTCCACGGCTTCCCGAATGCGCTCCTTTGGAACGGTAAGCGCCATTCGCACATATCCCTCACCGGGCTCTCCGAACCCGCTTCCGGGGGTGGTCACTATCCCGGCCTCAAGGAGCAAAAGCGACGTAAAATCCTTGGAGCTATAGCCCAACGGGGTCGGGCACCATACGTAGAATGTGGCTTTCGGGACTTCCGGCTCCAGTCCGGCCTTTTTGAGCCCGGCAACGAGGATATCCCGCCTTTCAGCATAAATTTTCTGCATATCGGCGACAGGCCCCTGGTCTCCTTCCAGGGCCGCTATACCCGCCCATTGAACCGCATTGAAGGCGCCCGAGTCAATGTTGCTCTTTATCTGCCCCAGCCCGGCGATTATGTCCCGATTGCCGACAGCGAATCCAAGCCGCCATCCTGTCATATTATAGGTTTTGGAAAGAGAGTGAAACTCGATGCCGACATCTCTTGCGCCGGGAACTCCAAGAAAACTCATCGGGCGATATCCGTCAAATGACATTTCCGTGTAAGCCGCATCGTGACATACGATAATACCGTGCCGAGCGGCAAACGAGACTACCCTCTCATAAAAGTCAAAGCCGGCCGTAGCGCCCGTGGGATTATTCGGATAGTTTATGAACAGGAGCCGTGCGCGCGCGGCCACTTCCGCGGGAATAGATTCCAGATCCGGCAGAAAGTCGTTTTGCTTATGCAGCGGCATGAACCAGGATTCGCCTCCGGCGAACATGGTGGCGACCTGGTATACGGGATAGGCCGGAGAAGGCACCAGGGCCAAATCTCCGGGATTTATGACCGCAAGAGGCAGATGGGCTAGCCCTTCCTTAGACCCTATGAGGGTGAGCACTTCAGAAAGCGGGTCCAGTTCTACGCCGAACCGTTTCTTGTACCACCCGGCCACGCTGACCCGGAAATCATTCATACCCGAGTATGAAGGATACTGGTGGTTAGCCGGATCTTTGGCGGTTTCCGCAAGTTTCTCGATGATGTGAGCCGGAGTCGGCAAATCAGGATCGCCTACCCCGAGATTTATTACGTCTACTCCTTTGGCGATCAGTTCCGCTTTCAGCCGGTCGATCTCGGCAAAGAGATACGGTGGAAGCTGCCGCAACCGCTCAGCCTTTTCAAATACCATTCGAACCCTCCACTTAAAGAGCAACAAAAGGAATAAGAGAACGGAAGATAACCCCGGTTTTCGCTACTTGATGCCGAGCACATCGCTCATGTCGTAAATACCACAGGCTTTATCAAGGACCCACATCGCGGCGCGTATCGCCCCCCTCGCAAAATTGTCGCGGCTGTGAGCACGATGAATAATTTCTATCCTCTCGCCAAGGGAGGCGAAAATGATGGTGTGATCACCCACAATATCGCCCCCGCGAAGAGTCTGAATTCCAATCTCGGACCCAGTGCGCTCCCCCGTCATGCCATGGCGCGCATAGACCCCGACCTGTTCGAGATCCCGGTCAAGGGCACCGGCAACGACCCGTGCAAACTTTAAGGCCGTACCGCTCGGCGCGTCCTTTTTGAACCGGTGGTGGGCTTCCACTATCTCGACGTCATAGCTGTCGCCGAGAAGCCGCGCCGCCTCGGCCGCCAGTTTGAACATAACATTGACGCCAACGCTCATATTGGGAGAAATTACACAGGGGACTGCCGCCGCCAGCCGGGCAGCTTCATCGAGCTGCTCGCGCGTGAATCCGGTGGAACCAATCACCATAGGCCGCTTCTTCTGCGATGCCGATTTCAGGTGTTCGAGCGATGATGAGGCGTTCGTAAAATCGATGACAACATCGGCCGAATCAAGTACGTCTTCAATACGGCCCGCGATCATCTTGCCGGTGGGACTGCCTCCAATCGCCACGGCAAGGTCCTTTCCAACGAGCGGATGCTGGGAATACTCGAAGCCGCCAGCCAACTCGATGCCTTCGGTCTCGCCAATGATGGAGGCGATCCTGGACCCCATTCTTCCAGCGATTCCCGCAATCGCCGCGCGCACCATTTGATTCCCCTCCGCACCGGTTTGATAGTCAACACGCAAAGGTCCCGGATCAAGTCCGGGGAAGGCTCTGAATAAGGCCCTGGCTCACCAGCAGTTTTCTGACGAACTCTTTGTTTCCCTCGGTTAGCGAAACAAGCGGCAGCCTCACTTCATCGGACCCTATCCTGTTCATCATGGCGAGGGCGGCCTTGACCGGGGCCGGGTTGGTCTCGACGAAAAGACCGTGAAGCAGAGGCAGCAGGTCGTAATAAAGCCTGCGGGCTTCTTCAATCTTGTTCTGGAAAAACAATTCGCAAAGATCGGCCATGCGCCTCGGACAAACGTTTGAAGCAACGGATATAACCCCTTTGCCTCCGACGCATAAAAGTGGAAATGTGAGATAATCTTCGCCGGACAGCACGGTGAAATCATCGCCGCACATGCCGATTATGTCCGTGATCTGCTTCATCGAACCTGACGCTTCTTTGACCCCGACTACATTGTCAACTCCGGACAGACGCGCGATTGTGGACGGCTCGATATTCGAGGCGGTGCGACCGGGGATGTTGTACACAATTATTGGAATATCGACGGATCGAGCCACCTTCTCGAAATGCCGATAGATCCCTTCCTGTGTCGGCTTGTTATAGTAGGGACTTATCATGAGAACCGCGTCCGCGCCCGCCTTTTTAGCATGCCGGGTCAGGGAGATGGCTTCTTCCGTATTGTTCGAGCCGGTTCCGGCGATGACGGGAACATGTCCCGCCGCCTGCTCGACGGCAATCTCGATCACTCTCTTGTGCTCTTCATGGGTAAGAGTGGCGGATTCGCCGGTTGTGCCGCACGGGACGATACCCTTCGTTCCATTCGCGATCTGGAATTCAATAAGTTCTCTAAAAGCGGCTTCATCGATCGCACCATTTAGAAATGGCGTAACAATTGCGACTATTGCGCCACTAAACATTTCATTTTCCTTTCTACCCTCTCAGGGTTTCATCCCAAAGTTCGCCGTCGTAAACAACTTTCACGTCGCCCTCAAGGTAAACGTCCGAGAAGACTTTTTCACCCTCCTGCAAAGATTTTTCAAAATAAATAATCAGCGATTCACCGCTCATGGTCCGCACGTCGACGGGCGAAGTCACAAAATCCCTTGCAGCGGCAGTCAGAGCGCCCGCTATGGCGCCCGTTCCGCACGCAAGTGTTTCGGCTTCCACGCCGCGTTCGTAGGTCCTTATGGCTAGATTGTGAGGGCCTCGAACATAGACAAAGTCCGCGTTTGAACCTGCGGGCTCGAATCGCTTGTGGAAACGAATAGAGCGCCCGAGCCCGAAGACATCGATTTCATCAAGTTGCGACTCGGACTGGGCGAAAAAGACGGCATGGGGAACCCCGGTATTTATAAAATCCAGATTGAGCAGACAATTTTCGAGTTTGACCGGGATGTCAATTTCATAGCCGTGGGGAGGTGTCATGCGAACCTTGGCCCGTTCGCCGCGCACCTCCGCTTCTATCAACCCGGCAAGCGTCCTGAAAGACATTTGCGGGCCGGCAACTATCCCCTTCAACAATGCAAACCGGGCCGCGCAGCGTGCGCCATTTCCGCACATCTCCGCCTCGCTCCCGTCGGCATTGAAGAATTGCCATTTGAAATCAGCCCCGGTGTCATCTTCTATAAGAATCAGGCCATCGGCCCCTACTGAAATTTTCCTGCGGCAGGCAAGCCTGGCGAGTTCCCGGCCCTGCTCTTTTTTCAGTTTTAACTGCCGGTTGTCTATTATTATGAAATCATTGCCGGAGCCGCTCATTTTTGTGAAGCGGATCCGATCCCTAATTTCGAACAATCTCAACTCCTTGGAAGCTAGTTTTTAGTTTTTAGTTTTTAGTTGCTGCAAGATAGTCCGGGATGGCTTCGGACCGCACCAGATCCTCCCAGGTCTCTCTTGGCCTTATTACGAAATACTCCCCGCCTCTCACCAGCACTTCCGGAGCGCGCGGGCGCGAGTTGTAGTTGGAGGACATACTGAATCCGTAAGCCCCGGCGCTCATCACGGCAAGATAGTCACCCTGCGAAGGCATGGACATTCCGCGATCTCTGGCCAGAAAGTCACCCGACTCGCAGATAGGGCCGACCACATCGACGATCTCAGTATCCTTCCGGTTTTTCAGGACAGGCTGAATATAATGATACGACCCGTACAGGCTGGGTCGAACAAGATCGTTCATCGCCCCATCGACAATTACAAATTTCTTTGCCTGGGTTCGCTTCGTATACAGCACTTTTGTCGCAAGAAGACCGGCATTCCCCACAATCACCCGGCCCGGCTCAAAAATCAGGGTGCAGTCGATATCCTGGAGTTCCCGCAAAATGGCCGCCGCATACTCGTGCGGCTGTGGAGGGGCTTCCTGGTCGTAGGCTATACCCAACCCACCGCCCAGATCCAGATAGCGAATCGGCACACCAGCCTCCCTCAGCCGTTCGATCAGGTCACGAAGGCGTTTGAGCGCATCAACAAAGGGTGTGACGTCCGTAAGCTGACTTCCGATGTGGCAATCGACCCCCAGGATTTCGATGTTTTTCAGGCCCTTCGCTTTCCCGTAAGCCTTCAGGGCACTTTCGATCGATATCCCGAATTTGTTTTCCTTCATGCCGGTCGAAATGTAGGGGTGCGTATTCGGGTCTATGTCCGGGTTGACCCGCAGGGCGATCGGGGCCTTCGTGTTCATTTTTCCGGCCTGGTGATCTATTCGATCGAGTTCCTGGGTAGATTCTATATTGAACATGAGGATTTTTTCGCGAAGTGCGAAATCGATCTCTTCAACCGTTTTGCCTACCCCTGAATAAACGATGCGCTCCGCAGGAATACCGGCCTTTCGAGCACGATAGAGTTCGCCGCCCGATACAATGTCCACACCGCCGCCCATTGAAGCGAACAGCCTCAGGATTGCAATATTGGAATTCGCTTTCGCCGAATAACAGACGAGATGGGCCACACCCGCGAAAGCAGAGTCAAAAACCCTGAAATGGTGGCTCAGTGTTGCCTGACTGTAGATATAGCACGGGGTTCCGACCTTTTCAGCGATGAGCCGGATCGGGACATCCTCGCAATAGAGTTCGTCTCCCCTATACTGGAAATGGTGCATGGATGAATCCTCGCCACGCTGACAGCGACTAGTACGTCGTCAACAAAATTCTTACAGGTTCAGACCAGAAGCCGTCATTCCCGCGAAGGCGGGAATCCAGTTTATTTTCAGCTACCTACACACTCTGGACCCCCGCCTGCGCGGGGGTGACGACTTGTGAAAAACATGTTGACAATGCACTAGCCGTTCGTGTTTCGCTGTAAGATAAATCTTCCGGAAGCCCCTTATTGAGGCAGCAGATTTCTCACTTCCGTCCACTTAGAGAGCAGACCCTCTTTGTGGTCCGGCTGAGAACTTACTGCCGATACAGCGTAAAAATAAGTCAAACCCTTCTTTGCGCCCTTATCCAGAAAAGGCGGGCGCTGAAGAGGTGTTGCGGTCAGCCGAATTATTTCTTTGCCTTCACGGCGATAAACGTGATAGCCGCTGTTTTTGCCCTCACTCTCGGTCCAGTTGACCTCGAGCCCGCCCTGTGCAGGAACTATCCAGACCTTCGAGGGAGGAGAGGGCGGCATCGATTCGGGTCCTTTGACCGAAACTGTAGCGGATGGTTCCCCGAAAATATTCACCTCATCAATGAAGAGGACCGGAATAACCCGATAGGTGTAACTGTGCTCCGGGGCAACCGACTGGTCGTAATAGGAATTTCCCTTGACGTGCGGAGAAGCCTTTTCCCAGCCTTTGTCTCCAACAACTCTTTCGACACGGAACGAAAGATCTGCCACTTTAAGATCTTTGCCTTCAAGATTTTTAAGAACCGGCTTCCACTGAAGGAGGATCCCCTGCGGCTGAGAGATCGCAACGACGCCAACCGGGGCGGCGGGGCCGGGGTAGACCTTGGCTATTGCAGGGTTGGAGAGGCTGATTGGACCGCCCTTTTCGCCGCCAATCAAGGATATCTGGTATCGAAGAGCCCGTCGATAGGAAACATCTGTGTCGATCCACCGCAACTTCCCGTCCGGGTCCGGTTTCACGGCGGCGGGATCCATTTTTTGTATCTGCCGGGATTCGGGAGCGGGACATTCAAGGCAGGCACGGTTTTCCCACTTCACCTCGGACCTCATTATCGAATAGATGTTTCCCTTGGCTTCGTCACCTGAAAGCGGGGTCCACGAAAGCTCGACACCTCGAGGCATTACCTGCGCGGCGAGGTCCTTGACCTGGGGGGGCGGCGGAGCTCCCTCGGGTCTCGGAAACATTTTCCTGCCGCAGCCGGAAAACATGACACTCAAAATGCAAAGAGAAATAATCCCCAGTCCCCTGTATCTCGGCAATTCACGCTGAATACGCATAAGTTCCCCATTTTTCTATTTCGTGTTTTGCTTGGATTCTCTTTTGCACGCCTCGAGGTCCGCGCGCGCGCGGGCTATGGCTTCTTTGACCCGCGAAGTGGCGGTGCCCCCAATCGATCTTCTCCGGTCGATAACGTTTGAAATATCGAGATAGGGGAAAACATCGTCATCGAAAGCTTTGTGAAAGTTCCTGAACTCTTCGAGCGAGCAATCACTCAACTCTTTACCGTTCCGTATGCAGTAGTTGACAACCTGGCCAACGACGTGGTGCGCCTTTCGAAAAGGAACGCCGCGCGTGACCAGATAGTCGGCCAGGTCCGTTGCCAGCGTAAAGTTATGACCGGCCATTGCGGCCATTCTTTCTTTGTTGATCCTGATTTCGGGTAGCATTTTGCAGAGCAGTCGCAAAGTCGAAACCACCGTATCCACCGTGTCGAAAACCGGCTCCTTGTCCTCCTGCATATCCCGGTTGTAGGCCAGGGGCAAACCTTTGGTCAGAGTCAGAAGGGCGAAGAGGTTTCCATAGACCCGGCCCGTCTTCCCGCGCATTAGTTCCGGCACATCCGGATTCTTTTTCTGGGGCATTATGCTGGAACCGGTGCAAAACGCGTCGCTTATCTCGATGAAGCCGAATTCCGGACTTGACCAGATGATAAGTTCCTCAGCCATGCGGCTGACATGCATCATCAGGATTGCTGACGCGGAATTGAACTCTATAAGAAAATCCCGGTCGCCGACAGCATCCATGGAATTGGCCGAAACGCTGGAAAAACCAAGCTCTCGGGCCGTCCATTCCATGTCTATTGGAAAAGTCGTGCCCGCAAGCGCAGCGCTTCCAAGAGGCATTACATCGGTGCGGGTATAGCAATCACTGAACCTTCCGCAATCCCTGCTGAACATCTCGCAGTAAGCCATCAGATGGTGCGACAAAAGAAGCGGCTGCGCGTGCTGGAGATGAGTGAATCCAGGCATTATCACGCCGATGTGTTTTTCAGCCATATCGACCAGTGTCGATTGGATTGCACGTACCAGCTCCGATGTCTTGAGGAGCACATCTCGCATGTAGAGCCGCATATCCAGCGCGATTTGATCGTTCCGGCTCCTGGCCGTGTGGAGCTTGCCGCCGGCTTCGCCTATTCGGGCCGTAAGCTCATTTTCCACGGCCATATGGATGTCCTCCTGGGAGGAATCCAGCTTGATCTGGCCCCGCTCCATGTCGCGAAGTATTTCACCCAACGTCTGCACGATCCGGGAGGCCTCGTCGTGTGAAATAATGCCGCATTCGCCCAGCATCCGGCAATGAGCGATGCTCCCCTGAATATCGTATTTATAGAGCCGGCAGTCAAAGTGGATAGACGCGGTGTATTCTTCCACCAGCTTGTCTGTAGGCTGATCGAAGCGTCCCTGCCAGAGCTTTTCGGCCATAAAAAACCAAACTCCTTTAGAACAGTTTTTAGTTTTTAGTTAACATCCCGTCGCTCCCTCTGCGGCTCTTATTTCAGAGACCGACTGGAGCTTTGCCTGTTCAATGCCGCTATTCTGAGCCTGAGCCCAACCAGATGTATAAAGCCGCTCGCCTCGTCCTGCCGGTAAACGTCGTCTTCCTCGAAAGTGGCGAAACTTGGCTGGTAGAGAGAGCGATCGGACCTGCGCCCGATCACCTGGCAGTTTCCCTTGTAGAGCTTCAGACGCGCCGTTCCCCAGACGCATTCCTGGGCCAGATCCATTGTCTTCCGGAGAAAGTCCATCTCGGGAGAAAACCAGAACCCATTGTAAATCATGCGCGAAAATTCGGGGACAAGACTGTCACGCAGGCGAATGAGTTCTCTATCCATTGTTATGGATTCAACCGCCATATGGGCACTGCGCATTATGGTACCGCCCGGCGTTTCGTAGACCCCGCGCGATTTCATCCCCACGAATCGGTTTTCTACTATGTCCACTCGGCCGATTCCGTGCTTTCCCCCTATTTTGTTCAAATGCCTCAGAAGTTTGGCCGGGCTCATCCGTTCGCCGTCAACCGCAACCGGGTCCCCTTTTTCGTAGTCGATTTCGATAATCTGCGGTTCATCGGGGGCGTTTTCAGGACTTACGGTCATGACGAACATTTCCGGGTCGGGCTCCGCCCAGGGGTCTTCCAGAATACCCCCTTCATAGCTCACGTGCAGCATGTTGCGATCGCAACTGTAAGGCTTGGCCTTGGTAACCGGAACGGGGATCCCGTGTTTTTCCGCAAATGCAACAAGGTCGCTCCGCGACTTCATATCCCATTCACGCCAGGGCGCTATCACCTTGATGTCCGGCTTGAGCGCCATATAGGCCAGTTCGAACCGTACCTGATCGTTCCCCTTCCCGGTTGCTCCATGGCTCACCGCGTCGGCGCCCTCTTCTTCGGCTATCTTTATCTGCTGTTTGGCTATGAGCGGACGCGCTATCGAAGTACCGAGAAGATACTGGCCTTCATAGATGGCATTGGCCCGAAAAGCCGGAAAAACGAAATCGCTTGCGAACTCTTCTCTCAGGTCTTCGATGCGTGCTTTTAGAGCGCCGGTGGCAAGGGCTTTTTTCTCGATCCCGTCCAGTTCCTCATCCTGGCCCAGATCAGCCGAATAGGCCACGACTTCGCATTTGTAGGTCTCGATTAGCCATTTTAGAATGATCGATGTATCAAGCCCTCCCGAATAAGCCAGAACCACCTTCCTGACACCCATTACTCAAATACTCCCCAAATGATTGGTGTAGAAATTACGGAATCACAGCTTTCCGCTCCCGATAACCCAGTCGAGGAGGGCCATCTGCAAATGCAGCCTGTTTTCGGCCTGATCGAAAACCGGCGCGCGCGGGCTCTCCAATACATCCTCCGTGATCTCCTCCCCGCGATGGGCAGGCAGGCAGTGAAGCACTATGGCACGCGGAGGGGCAAATGCCAGAACGCGCGAATTTATCTGATAGTTCTCGAACGCTTTCATTCGCTCCTTCGCCTCACGCTCCTGTCCCATGCTGGCCCAGACGTCGGTATAGAGCACGTCTGCGCCCGATACCGCCTCTTTTACCTCGGATACCACCCGGATTCTGCCCTCTCCTGCGCGTAAAGCCCAGTCGAGTTCCTCCTTTTTCGGTTCGTATCCGGGCGGACAGGCCAGATTCAGTGAAAATCCGAGACGTCCGGCCGCGCTTATCCACGAATTTGCGACATTGTTTCCATCTCCGATCCAGGCAACCGTGAGATTGTCGAGCGAGCCGCGCTTTTCACGTATGGTCATAAGATCGGCCAACACCTGGCACGGGTGCGAGTAGTCCGTCAGGGCGTTTATCACCGGAATGGAGGCAAACCGGGTAAGCTCCTCCACGTCACTGTGAGCAAAAGTCCTTATGACTATGGCATCGATATATCGCTCCAAAACGCGAGCCATGTCGGACAACGGCTCCTGGCGTGAAATCTGCGTATCCTTGGCCGTCATGAATATCGCGCGGCCCCCCAGCCTGTAGACTGCGGCCTCGAATGAAACCCTGGTCCTGGTCGAGGGTTTCACGAAGATGAGCCCTACGATTTTTGATTCCAGGGATTTTGGCAGGGTCCCGGCGGCAAGCTCCGCTTTCATCTTTTCGGCTTTCCCGATCAGGCCCAGTATTTCTTCCGGCGAAAGGTTCCGGATGGTCAGGAGATCGCGCTTCATCAAAGTTCCTCTTTAAATACGCCGTCGAGTATACCGGCCATCTCATCCACTTCGGAACGGCCGGCGATAAGAGGCGGCACGAACCTCAGCACGGTATCGTGCGTACAGTTTATAATGGCGCCCCTTTGCAGGCATTTTTCGACGAATTTGGCGCCGGGAATGCTCAGCTCCATACCAACCATGAGGCCGCGCCCGCGAACTTCTTTTATGAACGGATAGCGCCCCTGCAGCTCTTTTAGCTTCGAAACGAAATAGGCGCCGGTATCCACCACCCCGGCCAGGAACCCGGGCTCCGATATGGTCTTTACGACCACCAGGGCCGCCGAGGCAACCAGCGGGCCCCCTCCGAAGGTGGAAGCATGGCTGCCCGGCGTAAAGGCTGTAGCGACTTCATCGGTCGCCAACATCGCCCCCATCGGCAATCCGTTCGCCAGCCCCTTGGCCAGCGTCATTATATCGGGCGCCACACCCTCCTGCTCGTAAGCGAACAGGGATCCCGTTCTTCCCATTCCGGACTGGACCTCGTCGAAAATGAGGAGCAGCCCCTTGTCTTTACACAACGACTTCAGGTCCCTCAAATATCCGGGGGCCGGAAAGTTCACCCCGCCCTCTCCCTGAACGGGCTCGACCATCACCGCGCAGGTCGATCCGGTAATGGCCGTTTCGACTGCGGAAATGGAATTGAAATCGACGAAGGAAAAACCTTCCATCAGTGGTTCGAAACCTTGATGGATCTTGCTTTGACCGGTTGCCGAAAGAGTCGCCATCGTCCGGCCGTGAAAGGAATCCTTCATCGAGATGATATGGGACCTGCCGGGGCCAAAGGTGTCCTTGCTGTACTTTCTCGCTAGCTTTATCGCTGCTTCATTGGCTTCGGCGCCGGAATTGGAAAAAAATACTTTATCCGCAAAAGAAAGACGTGTCAATTCCGCCGCCAGCTCCACCTGCGGATACGTGTAGAACAGGTTCGAAACGTGGATCAGTTTTTCAGCGTTGCGGTTGATCTCCGCGGCCACTTCCGGATGGCTGTGCCCCAGGTTGCACACGGCAATGCCGGCAAGAAAGTCGAGGTATTCTTTCCCGGCATCGTCCCACAGTCTGCACCCGGAACCTTTTACGAAAGCGATCGGGAACCTGTTATACGTGCCGAATATATGCTTGTTGCACTCCTGCTGTATTGCTCCGACAGATGCGTTCATCTCGTTTTCTCACTGTTCGCTAGAATTTCGGTCCCAATGCCGGCGTCCGTGAACATCTCCAGCAATATCGCGTGGGGGAACCGGCCGTCGATTATGTGTACCTTTGCTGCCCCGGCCTCAAGCGCGTCGATAGCGCACTGGACTTTCGGGATCATTCCTCCGCTCAGCGTCTGGTTGCGCATGGCTTCTTCGGCTTCATCGACGGTCATACTCGAAATCAAACTGCCCTGCCCGTCGAGCACTCCCGGCACGTCGGTCATGAGCAAAAGTTTGTCCGCCCTCAGCGCCCCGGCAATCGCGCCCGCCACAAGGTCCGCGTTTATATTATAGGTTTGCCCGTCTTCACCGAATCCGATCGGCGCGATCACCGGGATCATATCGCTTTGAGACAGGGTCTTTAATATCTCCACGTTTATTCGCGCTACCTCGCCGACAAGTCCGGTGTCGACAGCCTCCGCCTCCCCGGCTTCATCCCGCATCAGGAGCTTTCTCGCCTCGATCAGCCGGCCGTCCTTGCCGCTCAGCCCGATCGCAAAGCCCCCCTGCCTGTTTATTAGCGCGGCAATCTCCTTATTGATTTTCCCGGCCAGCACCATTTCCACAACTTCCATGGTCTCCGCGTCGGTTATGCGCATTCCCCGGTGGAATTCCGATTTCTTGCCGAGCCGCCGCAGCATCTCGCCTATCTGAGGACCACCGCCGTGAACCACGACAGGATTTATCCCGATATATTTCATCAGGACAATGTCTTTTGCGAAGCACTCCTTGAGGTCTTCAGACTCCATCGCATGTCCGCCGTACTTTATTACGATGGTCTTCTGATAAAACCTCCTGATATATGGGAGGGCTTCCACCAGTATGTTCGCTTTTTCCACCATGGCTATCCCGCATCAAATGGAAATAAAAATCCTCCCTTTCCGCCTGAACGGGAGGATTGGTTATAAAATCCTACGTTTTTACCTGGAATTTAAAGGATTGTGCCTGCTGTTTCAAATGAAATATGCAGCTGGTGCTTCTATGGGACCTCTCGAACCATGAAAAGGACTTTCAAGAATGCACATCCACCATCTAAATCCTGAACCCGTGATTACTTGAAAGACGTGAGTTTCCCATAAGTCAGCCGCCGCCTGCCCCATTTTGCCTGTGCTGTCTGCGTTGGCTGGGTTTGTATGCAGCCCGGAAGTTGACACCATGTTCCAGTCAGGAAAGAAGTTGTCCTTTATGATGCGTTATGCTATAATTAACATAACGCATCGGTATGAGCCCTTGGCATCGCAATAAACCAGACGCCACGAGAGGAGAGGACAATGGCTGGACATGTTGACAGTGACTATGGGCTATTCGTTGATGGACAGTGGACCAAAGGCAAGGAAGGAAAGACTTTCAAGGCTTATAACCCGGCCAACGGGGAACTGCTGGCCACCTGCGTCGATGCATGCAAGGAAGATGTGGATACCGCTGTTTCGGCCGCATGGAAAGCTTTCGAGAGCTGGAAGAACGTCAGCCCCGCTGACCGCGCCGCCGTTTTGCTCAAGATCGCCGACCGGATCGATGCAAACGCTGAAAAACTTGCGATGGTCGAGACGCTCGACAATGGGAAACCTATCAGGGAGACCACCATTATTGACATTCCGCTTGGTTCCGACCATTTCCGTTATTTCGCCGGAGCCGTAAGGACCGAAGAAGGCCAGGCGGTTATGCTTGACAAAGACACCATGAGTATCATTCTGAGGGAGCCCATCGGCGTTGTGGGGCAGGTGATTCCATGGAATTTTCCCTTCCTGATGGCATGCTGGAAAATCGCCCCCGCGCTGGCAGCCGGCGATTGTCTAGTCATTAAACCGTCTTCCGCCACATCCCTGAGCCTTCTCGAGTTCGCGAAACTGCTGCAAGAAGTACTTCCTCCCGGAGTGGTAAACGTCGTTACGGGCGGGGGAAGCGCTGCGGGGAACTACATCCTCGAGCATGAAGGCTTCCGCAAATTAGCCTTCACAGGCTCGACTGAAATAGGGTACTGCGTCTCTGAAGCCGCTGCCAAAAAGCTCATCCCGGCGACTCTGGAACTCGGAGGCAAATCGGCCAACATTTATTTCCCCGACGCTCCTTGGGAAAAGGCAATCGAAGGGTTGCAGATAGGCATCCTATTCAACCAGGGACAGGTATGTTGCGCAGGTTCCAGAGCCTTTGTCCATGAAGACATCTACGACAAATTCGTTGAGGCCGCCGCCGCCGCTTTCAACAAAGTTAAGGTCGACCTCCCGTGGAAGCCGGACACTCAGATGGGCTCTCAGGTGAACCAGCAGCAATTGGAAAAGATCCTTTCCTACATCGAGATCGGAAAAGCCGAAGGTGCGAAGGTCGCCTGCGGCGGAGGCAGGATAACCGGTAACGGATTGGATAAGGGGGCATTCGTAAAGCCGACCATCCTCACGGAAGTAAATAACAAGATGCGGGTGGCTCAAGAGGAAATCTTCGGGCCGGTGGTGTGTATCATCAAGTTCAAGACTGAAGAAGAAGTGATAAAGTCTGCCAACGACAGCGAATATGGACTTGGAGGCGCGGTGTGGACAAAAGACATAAACCGCGCCTTCAGGGTAGCCCGCGCGGTGGAGACAGGCCGAATGTGGATCAACAATTACAACAATGTACCTGTCCATGCGCCCTTCGGCGGTTATAAGAAATCCGGCATCGGACGTGAAACGCACAAGATGATGCTGGATCACTATACTCAGAAGAAGAACATCTTCATCAGCTTTACGGAAACTAAGCTCGGTCTGTACTGATTTGAGCGATTCCCATTCCGGGTTGTTGTGAGAGCTTGAATAAAGGAAAGCAAAAGGCGTGGAGGCAGGGGGGACGGCAGTTGTGGCTTCAAAGACCTGGGGAGCGGTCATCGCGGCTTTTATAAGGAGCGCATCTTCTGCTTAGTTGCCCTTCCCGCCTCCTCGACAAAGCACCCTTGCACGGCCTGAAGCCGACACCGGAAAGGAAAGGGCGAAGAACAAAGAGCCGAAAACGGAGAAGCAAGCTTAGTACCTCTCCTTTCCCGCTCTCTGCTCCCGCTAACTGAGGTGACCACTTTGATCACATTGAACACAAAAGTCGAAGAAATAATGAATATTCCGGGGATAGTGAGCTATTGCATACAGAAAGGGGTCTCTCTTATCACTTGTTCAGACGTATTCCCGGGCACACTCGGAAAGCTTTTGGAAATAAAACATGTACAGAACCCGGAGTCATTTGTGGATGGCCTGAACCAATATCTGAAAAGCCGGTCGGAAAACAAACCGGGCTGAAGCTTGCCTGGCAGAACCGCAGACCGGTCCGCGAGAGGCGGAACAACATCCAAGCGGTTATCTATAATACCTCATGGTTCTAGGCTGAACCCATTAATGTCTCGCGGAAGTTCCTTCCGATGAAGTAATCCATTCCTTCGAATACTCTTGCCCAGTATCCCTGATCCGACCGCAGTTGAGCGCGAAAGTTCTGAATAGTCGCCAGATCTTTGTAGTCCGAGTACCAGTAGATGTTGCTGGAGTTTTCGAAAACCTCGGAATACACCTGGACCGAAACAGGCGGGTACTTAGTGTTGACGTATTCAGCGATTTCCCGGGCGAACCGCTTTGCCTCATCCACCTTATCGTTTCTAGCTCGTCCCGACGTCTGAAGCCTGAACATCGCTTTGTTTCCTTTGCAACGGAAATTAACTGTAAACTTGGCCACCAAAAGATGCTGAAATTACTTCTAAGCATCTGCCATGCCAAAAAGATGTTTTGCTAAGCACTTGATATTTCAATTAGTTTTTAAGATTGCATTAAAAGAGGGCCAAGATATTGGGGATAATTTACCCCATTTCTAGCGAGATTATTTTACAACTACTCGTATTTATTAATAATATTTACGTTGGGGCACTTTCACCGCAATTTGGGAGCAATCCTGCCTCTCCATTTCCCGGAAAATCACCCACCGAAGTGAATTCCCTCCGGAGAGAAAACCGCTGCCGGAATCCCAAGGTGAATTTCAATGACCTTTCCAGTCCCGGCAAACAGTTGGGATGAAAATGCCTCCACCTGTGTTTGCAAAATTGAACACGGTGATTAGTTGACCTGGCGCCGTCAAAGACCCATTGAAAGATGATAAGAAATTACGCTGTGATCTGTACCGAACCCTGTTCCATAACGAGGTGAAGGGCCTAGCTGTGCAGCGTGTCCCAGCCGCTTGTCACTTCGAGGCCAACCGCGAAAAAGGGCAGGACCTTCTCTGGCCCTGCCCGTCGCGAGCACTACTTCTTAGGCTTGTACACCACTATTTGGGCCACGTTGCTGACCCACCGACCGGCCACATTATCGTTCGGGAGGACGAGGCGTGCCAGGCCGTTGTCGCTCGACCCGCCGTTGTTGATAGTGTGGTTCAGTGAATCTTCGACCGCCAGCAAAGCATACTGCCCACCGGTCGAGTGGGTGGCCTCGTACATGGACACAACCGCCGCATACCCGTCGGTTGCCTGAATCACGACGTAGCTGTTCATGTCTTTTGTGTCAGCGCCTGAGGCCTTGAGTATGCTTAACAGCGTGGGGCCCGTCCAGATCCCTTGGGTGTTGCTGGATGACGAAGAGGCGTCGAAAGTTATCTGCGTCATCGCCTGCAGCTGTGACAGGATATAGCTCTTCGTGGTGGCCCCCTCACCCGAGACGATCAGCGCGGACGAGTAGAAGTGCGTGAATGGGGTGCTTGATCCGTTAACATGAATGCTGGGGACAGCCTGGACCACTTCGATGCTGGAGACTCCCTCGACCTTTCTGCCGTCACCGGCTAGGTCACAAACGCCTTTCTTATTACACGAGAGAGTTGCCACATAGCTGGCCGGGGCGAACTTCGGGTTCAATTCACCCACGGCAAACAGGGCACTGGAACCGCCCTTGCCGGTGACAAGCACATAATTGCTGTCGACCGTGTTATGGTTGATACTATTTTCAGCGTAAGGGGGTTGGGGGAGTGAGATGCAGGGTAAGGTCGTATCGGCATAGCATGGGTACTGATACGGGTAGCTCGCATTGTCTCCGAAATTACCCGATCCTTCCAGCACAACCCAAAGTGAGCCGGAGGTCGTGTATTTGCCGGGATTGTCGACGTTCCCGTCTACTTGAAAGGCCATGGCTTGCGAATTCAGGGTAAACAGCACCGCCGCTATTGCCAGAATAACAAAACCATAACTCTTTTTCATAGTTCTGTTCCTCCTTGAGATTTAAGTGTGTCGCAATACATAGTTCTTCATAATAAAAGCCCGCGCTACGGCTCGCCCCCGTTCGTTCCGCCCTCACCAGTCTTGACCTTGAATCGGATAAGCAAGTGCGACATCAGTGTGACTGGTTCTTGAAATTTTAGGACTCACCTCCTTCCTGGATTCGATGGGATTGTTCTCACGCCGCATCGTGTCGGGCAGGGCTCGGTCGGAAATGACGCGATAGGAACAGGCTAGTGGGAAAGGGGGGACGGACATCGCGCTTGCCGGCGAGGTGATCTCCGGTCACTAATTCAGAGTGCGGCATCACTCGGAATGTTGAGCCGCTGATCGATCTCCACCATTAGATGCAAGCCGGTATCACTGGTGATCTTTGTGCCCTGAAAATCAATGCTAATGCATCCGTCGCAGCCCTGTGACGGCCCTTTCCTACTTGTCACCAGCTGCGCGTATGCAAATCCCCCCTGGACAGAATTCAAGCAGAACATCAAAGCTGAGATGAAAGCAGCGTAACTCGCAGGCGCGCATGTGCATAATACAGGCTGAAGAACCCAGCACCGTGTTGCTGGCTTTATTCGCTCGGCCCATTAATCAAGCAGGTATTTCCGTTCTCATGTCGAGTTGGGCCGTTTGGCGACCAAAGTGTCTATGCCCGAGACCGACTCCTTCATGTGTGATTCTTCCCGCCTCACCTCGTTAGACCTTGCAACTATAAACCGGTCAACAGACAGTGAATCATATCCATAGACGGCATGAACCACTGCCGAAGATTATGTATAGTACGTTATAATTGTCAATATGTATTTTATAAACTACTTTTTTGATTCCCCGCGCAGGCGTTTTCAGCCAAGCGAGTTCATAAGTCCAGGCTCTCTCTGCATTGTTTCCCGGAACCCCGTGAATTCAAACGTTCACCGTAAGATTTAAGAAAATTACGCCGGGGCATGATTCTCGGCTGATGATATTCCTCGCACTCAGCTTCCCGTGACATTCTACCTGCGAATAGTGGCCCAAACGGAGTTTTGCCTCTTCTCTTACGCAATTGCTGCATGTATATTAAACTTTATATTTTTGCGGTGATACCGTACATACTTGCAGGCAGATATCGCCGGAGGCGCTGCTATGAAAGTCATCAAAGACGATGTGGTCTGTAATCTCAGATCGTTTCGTAGAGCCAGAGGGATCTCTCAAACCGAATTGGCTGCGAGGGTGGGAGTCAAGCGGCAGGCTGTCTATGACATGGAGACGGGGCGGTACGTACCCAATACCGTCCTGGCGCTTCGGATAGCAAAAGAGTTGAACTGCCGAGTAGAAGACATCTTCGCCCTTGATGACTCTGAAACCGAAGAGCCCGTAATGCTTGTAGAAACTGCCGGCACGGTGAACGCCAGAGTTTCCATGGCGCGGGTGCGCGAGAACCTGGTTGCCTATCCTTTGGACGGCAGATGGCTGTTGAGCGAAGGATTTCAGGCCGCCGACGGTCTTCTTTCACCCGATTGCAGCCGTGTGCAACCCTTCCACGGCGGCAAGCATCTCGACCATAAAGTTTTTCTGCTCGGTTGTGACCCCGCTTTTGCCATTCTTGGCGCACATGCATCGCGGTGTGCGACCGATATCAGCGTGCACTGCCGATTTGCGTCGAGTCACCTCGCATTGAAGAGACTCTCCGCAGGCCATGCGCATATCGCCGGAACTCACCTGCACAATTCTGCACTGGTTGAATCAAACGTAAAGTTTGCCCAGAAGGTACTATCGGGATCCAAGGCTCTGGTAATCGCTTTCTCGTTTTTCGAAGAGGGATTAATCGTTGCACCCGGAAATCCTTATCAAATCCGTACAGTCGCCGATCTGGGCAAAGAAGGGGTCCGCTTCGTAAACCGAGAACCCGGCGCCGCCTTGCGCATCCTTCTGGATGAGCGCCTGGCCCAGGCGGGGATGACGGGCAGCAACATCAAAGGATACGATCATCATATTTCAAGCCATAACTTGTGTGCTCAGATGGTAGCTTTCAGAACGGCTGATGCGGCTTTGGGGCTGCGGGCCATTGCCGCCGCCTATGGATTGGACTTTGTCCCCATCGAGGCAGTGCGCTGCGATCTGGTCATCCCTTGCGATCTCCTGGATCTTCCAGGCGTCAAGGTCGTCCTCGATGTTTTGCAGACACAATCCCTGCGTAACGAACTCGCATCGCTTCCCGGCTACGAATCGGCTTGCACGGGCACAATTATCGGCCAGGTGTAAGTCGAGTAATGAAAAAGCGGATCACAGGCTCCCAGGAACAACGATCAGTCGCCGGTCACCGCGGGTTCGCCAACAGCTTCCGGCGCCAAGATCCGATACACGACCCCACCTAGAGCCCCACCGATCAGAGGAGCCAGCCAGAAGAGCCATAGCTGCATAAGTGCCCATCCGCCCACAAACAGTGCCGGGCCGGTGCTGCGGGCTGGATTGACCGAAACATTGGTCACGGGAATCCCGATCAGATGAATAAGAGTGAGGCACAATCCGATCGCTATTGGTGCGAAACCTTTAGGTGCCTTCCCGTGCGTCGACCCCATGATGACTATCAGGAACATAAAGGTCAGCACAACTTCAGCGACGAAGCCGGCAAGCAAAGAGTAACCTCCCGGTGAATGTTCGCCATAGCCATTGGCCGCAAACCCACTGCTGAGTTCGAAGTCCGGTTTTCCACTTGCAATCAGGTAAAGCACCGCTGCAGCGACAATACCTCCCGCCACCTGAGCCGCGATATAGGGCAGCAGGTCGGAAGCAGGAAAGCGTCTGCCGGCCCACAGACCGAGGGAAACGGCGGGATTGAGATGACAACCGGAGATATGCCCGATGGCATATGCCATTGTCAGCACCGTGAGGCCAAAGGCAAAAGCAACCCCGAGCAATCCGATGCCGACCTTGGGAAATGCCGCGGCAATTACTGCGCTCCCACATCCTCCAAATACGAGCCAGAAGGTGCCTATGAATTCAGCCGCAAGCTTAGTTCTAAGATTCATACTGGACTCCTTTGGTTGGGACTGACGGTTGTGGAGGTAACACTAACTAAGAAAGATAGTGACGAATCTGTAATCGAGCAATCACTTGCCGGTAGCTTTCCCGTCAATCTTCGACATTCACTACTCGAACTGGTCATCATGTAAGAGTCTTGTTCAAAAAACACCGCAATGCATTGTCCCATGGCCCGCATTTTGCTCGAAGATCATATCCGGCGAAATAGATTCGAGGCATTTGCTTAATTAGGGTACAAAGGGAGACAGACATGATCAAATTGCGATTATCTGCCTTGTGCATCCCGTTCATAGTTCTTTTCAGTTTCGTCGGAGTGGCTACAAGTCAGGCATGCGGGGTCTTTCCGGCCGATAACATCTGGAACGTTCCCATAGACAGTCTGCCCGTCGATTCCAACTCCTCAGCCTATGTGGCAACAATTGGCCCGACGAACGGTCTGCATCCGGATTTCGGTTCCGGCGACTGGCCGCCCGGCTCGGATTCTCCTATCGGAATACCCTACGTGACAGTCCCGGGAACCCAACCTAAAGTGGAAGTAAGCTTCGACTACGCCGATGAAAGCGACCCCGGGCCGTATCCAATTCCCCCAAACCCGCCGATTGAAGGCGGACCTCAAAGTGACGGCGACAGGCACATCCTGATAATCGACACAGATAACTGCATCCTCTATGAACTTTACTATGCTTTTCCCCAGCAGGACGGGTCCTGGCACGCAGGCAGCGGGGCCATATTCGACCTGAAATCCGATCAACTCCGGCCCGCCGGGTGGACTTCGGCGGATGCCGCCGGCTTGCCCATTTTCCCCGGCCTTGTCCGCTATGACGAGGTGGCATCGGGCGAAATCAATCACGCCCTGCGCTTCACCGTTCCACAAACCAGAAATACGTATATCTGGCCGGCCCGTCATTTCGCATCCAGCCTTACCGGCTCGCAATACCCGCCGATGGGCCAGCGGTTTCGGCTCAAGGCCGATTTCGATGTCTCGGGCTTTTCTCCGGCAAACCAGGTGATTCTTACCGCCCTGAAGCGTTACGGCATGATAGTGGCCGACAACGGCTCTTCCTGGTTTGTCTCGGGCGTGCCGGATCCGCGTTGGAACAATGATGACCTGGGCATGCTTCATCAGGTGTTGGGTTCAAACTTCGAAGCGGTCGATGAATCCTCCCTCATGGTCAACCCCGATTCAGCCGCAACAAAACCCAACTCCGGGCCGACAAAAGTCACGGTCCTTTCACCCAATGGCGGTGAAGTACTGCCCGGCGGCAGCACCTTCACCATAACCTGGTCTGCTCCGGCTGCCGCAATCTCGTTCAGCCTGCAGTATTCGCTGAACAGCGGGAAGAGCTGGCAGGCCGTTTCATCGCGAAAGGTAACCGGCACGAGTTATAACTGGAAGGTGCCGAAAGTATCCTCGAACCAAACCGGGTGCTTTGTGAGAGTGACAGGCTATAACTCGGGAGGCCACGTGGTGGGGACCGATCAATCGGACGGGCCCTTTACCATCGAGCGCAAATAGAAGCGCCGGCGGGAAAACCCGTTTTCATCTGGTTTCGAAAACGAGGTCATGGTCGAAAGGGCTCAGTGGTTTCGGTTCCTCACCCAATCCCGTTTGTTCGGGGTCGGGCCGCGCTGGATACGCTCCAGGCAAAGATCAACGCGCAAAAAATGCCTGTTTTTAAGTCTTAGACCCTCATTTTTTATAGCAAAAACGCCACTCTAAGCACAGTCTGAATCGTTGAAGGAAGCACCGCTTTTCAGTCACGCTCCAGCCCGGTCCGAGCTCGTTTGAACATTACCCGTTTGAACGTTTGCGACCCTGTTTGAACGTTTGACGGAAGGCCGTTACAACCTCACCCCGGCGCATGTTCCGAAAACCGCGTCACCTTTATGCTGTCGGCGCGGCGTTCGGCGTGCCGGAGATCGTATTGCAGCTGTAGCCGCAGCCAAGTCTCGGGACTGCTTCCGAAAGCTTTGGAAAGGCGGATGGCCATTTCCGGCGACACACCGCTGTGCCCGTTCACCAGTTCTGACAGCGCCTTGCGCGTCACACCGGGGCCCCTGGCCGCTGCCGTGACAGTCAGACCAAGCGGCTCAAGGCACTGGTCGCGGATAATTTCGCCGGGGTGCGGTGGATTACGCATCTTCATGGATTCTTCTAACGTTGCAGGTTCCACCGGTCAAATCCCGAAGCGTTTCTAACCTAAAAATCGCGTCTGAGCCACGCGCGAAGATTCGGCTGCCTTGACTTCTTCTCTTTCGAAATCAACCTCTCCCCTGAACCTTCATAAATAAATGCACCCCAAGTCCTCACCACTCCCAATTCAACCACCGATCTTCCGTGGATCAACATGTTCGCAACCCGTACAAACCTCCCTCTCCTCATCCCCCTTCCATTCAACTCACCGTCCACCTTTCACCATTGCTTGCTCCCCGCTCCTTGCTCCCCGCTCCCCGCTCCTTGCTCCCCGCTCCCCGCTCCCCGCTCCCCGCTCCTTGCTCCTTGCTCCTTGCTCCCCGCTCCCCGCTCCCCGCTCCCTGCTCCTTGCTCCCTGCTCCCTGCTCCCTGCTTTTTGCCGCTTCTATTGCCGTTTCTATTGCCGCTTCTTTTGCCGCTTCTGGATGCCGTTTTGCACGGCCGGACCTGTTGACGTAGAATCGAACTGAAGGGTGGTTATCAGTTATCAGTTTTTAGTTTTCAGTTAGGAGTTTAGAAGTTGCCCGGCGAAGCGCGCTGCAATAGGCCCTTTTTTCCGGTTCGTTTCCCGGAATTCGTGGATGAGCCGGCAGCCTCAGGTACAGTCGGCTTTGGCCTAATTGATATTTACAAATAATATGCTTGACTTATAAATAATACGCGACATTTTCGCACTTCTTGCGGAGGCAAAAATTCGCATGTAGTGAAATCAATAACTTACGGGAGTGCCACCTGAATTTCACCTGAATTTGCAGGAGAGGTCTTTCACCCGAAAAAAAACGCCGCTTACGGTACACTTCGCGGCTAAAGATTGAGTTCTTAACTAAAAGCTCAAAACTGAAATCTAACCAAAGATATTTGAAATTTCAAATCAGGGAGCAGGAAGAAGGAAGCAGGAATTCACCACGGCCGCAAAGGCTGTGGAAAACGTAGCGCCGCAGGCGAGCAGCGCGTCCTCGCGCGTTTCGCGCGAGGATCGCCTCTGCGGGGTGCGGCCGCCCTCACCAAATGATCGGCGGCGGACTGAACGCATCGCCCACGGCTAGTAGGTGTAGCGGGGGACCCGATATTTTGTGAGGGTCCGGCCGCAGGTCCCTGCGCTTTTCCTTCTGTTTTTCTCTGCGCCCTCGGCGCCTCTGCGGTGGCGCAGGCGCACTGGCTGGTTTTTTACATTGTGAGAGAAAAACTCTCAGAACGGGTTTGTAAGAATCTAAAATCTAAAATCCTCAAATCTAAAATCCACAGGAGGCTTGCATACCCGTTGTCTTGTACTCTATGATTGCAAACCCGGAAGTGCTCGATTTTGGGAAAATCGGGCTGCTGCCGCGGCCCCAATCGAATGCAGCGTTCAGAATGGATTCCCTGCTTGAATCACTGACAACTTGAGGAAAAATATGCTTGAGTGGACTACAACGGATGAACGGGGACTAAAATGGGTAAATGTCCGGGGACGGATCGACAGTATGACCTCCGGTCAGATTCAAGGGGAATTCGCGGACCTTATTCAGAAGGGAAACCGGTCGATTGTGGCCAATCTGGCGGAGGTAAACTACATTAGCAGCGCCGGTCTGCGAGTTTTCCTCGTCGTTCAGAAACAACTCAAGAAAGCGGGCGGGGAAATTATACTCTGCGGCCTTTCCCCTGCGATTATGAATATTTTCGAAACAGCTTGTCTCCTCTCCTTCTTCCGCGTGGGTTCGAGCAAAGAGGAAATCATGGCGGGAGAAGATCGGCAAGAAAGCTTAGGCGGGGCGGTTTCGAGCGAAATAGACGGCATTTCTTTTCAATACATTCAGAGACAAGCCGACCCGGGAAAACTGGCTGTAATAGGGTCGCAGGATAAACTCTCATTTGCCGCCTACTCGGAAAAAGACGTTGCAGCTGTCCGCGCCGGGGATTTCCGTTTCGGCGCCGGTTTGGCTTCGCTGGGCGATGAGTATGAGGAGTATGGAAAGCTTTTCGGCGAGGCCATGATTGTCGACCGGAGCCTTTTCTTCCTTCCTTCAGTACGGCGTCCCGCAGTGGATTTCATGCTCTATTCCGAACGGCAGCAGGACATGGAGTATAGATTCCTTCATGGATTCGGATTTGGCGACTCCTTCCGGTGCGTTGCATTTTTCGAGGGCCAAGATGGGGGCTTCGTTATGCTCGACAGGCTCGTCCCGGCGCTCTTCAAGTTATCAGAGGCAAACCTTCTGGGCATCGTTTTCCTTGCCGAAAGCAAGGGTGTCTGGGGCATGCATCTCAAGAGGTCTCCAGTAGTTGAAAACAAACCGGAAAATGGGAAAGAAATTTTCGACCCGGTAAATTTCCCGGAATGGATGCACTTTTCCATGGAACCGGGCGATATCAATAACGTCGTCCTTGGAGTCGGAGTTGCCTCCAGGGACCGGGAGACGGCCGGCCCGCAGGTACGTTCAATTCTCCCAAGCGGCGTTTCATACCATATCCATGCGGGGATTTTTTCCAAAGAGCCTCTCAGCCGCGAAACCAGCATGTTTGAGCTTGAGTTAAAGAGGGTGGCGACTGAACTGGAGGTGTTCAGGGTTGAACATATTCTGGGGAAAAGCAGCTTCAGAAGCGGCACCGTGGGAATTGTTGAAATTAGTTTTTAGTTAGAGGTATAGACGTGGGACTCTGGATAGGCGCGCTGAATCTTGGACTCCTCTATGCATTAACTGCGATAGGGATCTTCATTACTTTCAGGATCTATGACTTTCCGGATGTCACTGTTGACGGCAGCTTCACGCTCGGGGCGGCCGCATCGGCCGTATTTATCACCATGGGGTGGAACCCCTTTCTCGCGCTGGCCGTGGCGTTCGTTGCGGGGGCCGCAGCGGGAGCGGCAACCGGCCTCATCCACACGCGCCTCAAGATAAACGGCCTTCTGGCAGGAATTCTCGTCTTTACCGGACTTTTTTCAATCAACCTGCATATCATGGGACGAGCCAACGTTCCTTTGATTGCCCATAGCACGTTCGTTACCTTTCTCGAGAAAACAAACCCTGGGGTTCCCCTGGAAATCTGGACCCTGGCCGTTCTGACCCCGGTTATGCTGATTTTTTGGATTGCCGTATCTCTTTTTTTCAGGACCGATGCCGGCATCTGCATGAGGAGCGCGGGAAACAACCCCATTATGGGCGCAGCCACGGGCGTGAATGTGGATCGGATGAAGGTGTACGCCGTAGCCGCGGCAAACGGACTTACCGGCGTATCGGGTGGTCTGGTCGCGCAGTACCAGGGCTTCGCCGATATTGGGATGGGCATCGGGACCATTATGATCGGGCTGGCGGCGGTGATCATAGGAGAATCGATCATCAGGTCCCGCTCCATTTACACCAGGATTTTGGGGGTTATTGTCGGGTCGGTCCTCTTCCGCCTGATGATTGCCCTGGCCCTGTCCGCAGGCCTGAACCCCATCGATTTGAAGATCCTGACAGCTCTTTTCATACTTGCCACCCTGATTATTTCCAGGGTGCTTGCAGGCAATTCGCTGGCGGAGGCGTTGTCGAAGGTTCGTATCGGGATGCTTTTGCGCCGGCCGCTCTTTGCCGGGATCGGCTGTGCTCTTCTTATCCTTGCAGTGCTTGCCGTATACAGCGTCAAACAAAATTTCACCGGCGCCGCCGGCGGCCATGAAAAGGTTTACAGGATAGGCATAGCACAGATCACCGACCATCCGGCACTCAATATAACAAGGGACAGCCTTGTTAAGGAACTGGGAGAAATAGGCTATCAGGACGGGCGAAATGTTACTATTATCGCTCGAAATGCACACGGGGAGATATCGACGGTCAACACGATCATCGATGAATTTCTGAGAAAAGACGTCGACCTGGTAGTTACGATATCAACTGCGTGCACCCAGGCAGCGATCCATAAGATCAAGGACAGACCAATCGTCTTTGCTACCCTTGCAGACCCTTTCATCATTGGGGCCGGAAATACGAATACCGATCATCTCCCTAATGTCACGGGAGTTTACGGTCTTTCGTGCATGCCGGACCTTCTCAAGGCAGCGCGTCAGGTCATCCCCGGCAAAATTACTATAGGCGCTATGTGGGACGCATCGGCGGTGAATGCGATACGAAATGTTGAAATACTCAAGGAAGCTGTCGATTCCTATTCGGATGTCACCTTCATCGGCACAACGGTGACGGGAACGTCGGAGGTTTACCAGGCGGCCCTGTCCCTTGTGAATAAGGGAATAGATGCTTTCCTGCTTATACCTGACAACGTCGTTTTCTCGGCATTTGAATCCGTTGTGAAAGCCGCAAGGGAAAAGAAAATTCCAATTTTCATTTCGGATGTTGAGCGCCTGAAGGACGGGGCGCTCCTGGCGCTCGGCTATGATTATTCATCCAGCGGCATCCAGGGCGCGCATATGGTTGCCCGTATTCTCAAGGGCGAAAACCCCAAAGATATCCCGTTCGAATGGTACAAGGTGAGGACATTCGGCGTCAACTTCGACACGGCAAGGGAACTCGGACTGACCTTTCCTCCGGAAATCCTTGCGCAGGCAAAGCTGATTTATGGGAGCCCAAACAAGGCAAGCGAGGGAAGCGGTCACGAAAACGCCCCTGCCGACAGGCCCCGGACGACTTCACCGCCGGCGAACGGCAACGGCAAGGAAGGAGGCCGGAAATGATCAGGATAAAGGGCCTTCATAAACGATTCAATCCCGGCACCATAAACGAAGTATACGCCTTGCGCGGTATAGATCTCCACATACGCGAAGGGGAGTTCGTTACGGCCATCGGAACGAACGGCTCGGGGAAATCAACTTTGCTCAATGCCATAGCGGGCTCATTTCCACCCGATTCCGGAACAATGGAAATAGCCGGTGAAGATGTGACGCACAAGAAAGATTTTCAGAGAGCAAACCACGTTGCTCGCGTCTTCCAGAACCCCTTCATGGGGACGGCCCCTGATATGACCATTGCCGAAAACCTGCATATGGCCTACTTGAGGGGCAAAAGAAGATACCCGTGGATAAGACTCAATTCCGCCAGGCGGTCCCTCTACCGTGAAGACGTGAAGCAGCTTGAAATGGGTCTGGATGACAGGCTGGATACCGTGATCGGCACCCTGTCCGGCGGCCAGCGGCAGGCATTGACTCTACTCATGGCGGCCGTCACCCGGCCCAAGGTACTGCTTCTCGACGAACACATCGCGGCGCTCGATCCCAAATCCGCGGCACAAGTGGTGAATCTCACAAAAAAGTTCGTCGAAGAGGGAGGACTCACCACGATCATGATCACACACAGCATGCAGCAAGCCCTGGAGTTGGGAAACAGAACCATCATGATGCACAAGGGACAGATCATCGATGATATGCCCGCCGAGGAAAAGAAAAGGTCAACCGCCGAAGATCTGCTGGAAAAATTCGCCGAACTGCGAAAAACGGAACGGCTGACGGATGATGTCTTAGAACAGCTCCGGTGCAATTACTTTTAGGATATTGGATACGGAGGGAAGAGATGATCGAGAAAAGGCTTATAGCCACTGTGCAGGCCCTGGCTGCTGAAGGCAAAGGTCTTCTGGCAATGGACGAGAGTACTCCCAGTTGCAACAAGCGATTCGCCCAGGTGGGGATTCCACAAACGGTGGAAGCCCGCCGCGCCTACCGGGAATTAATTTTGACCGCCCCCGGTTTGACTAAATTCATCAGCGGCGTCATTCTTTTTGATGAGACGATTCGTCAGTCAGCTAAGAACGGCATCCCTTTCGTTAAGCTCATCGACGAGGCGGGTATTATACCGGGGATCAAAGTCGATGCGGGCGCCAAAGACATGGCGGGCCATCCCGGTGAAAAGATAACCGAGGGTCTGGACGGGTTGCGCGAGCGCCTTGCGGAGTATTCTCAAATGGGGGCCCGTTTTACTAAGTGGCGCGCAGTGATTACCATTGGAGACGGAATTCCCGGTCGGGCTTGTATCGAAGCCAATGCGCATGCCCTGGCCCGTTATGCCGCCCTGTGTCAGGAAGCCGGTCTGGTGCCCATAGTCGAGCCTGAAGTGCTCATGGATGGTGGGCATACAATTGAGCGGTGTTTTGAGGTGACCGGAGAGGCGCTGCGGGAGGTCTTCAAACAGCTCTACACACAACGTGTGGCCCTGGAAGGCATGATCCTGAAGCCCAACATGGTGATCCCCGGAAAGGATTGCCCGAAGCAAGACGGCATCGATCAGGTGGCCGAAGCGACTGTCACCTGCTTTTTGAGGTCCGTTCCTGCCGCCGTGCCGATGATCGCTTTCCTTTCAGGGGGGCAGTCTCCTGAATTGGCTTCCGCCCGGTTGAGCGCCATGAATCTGAATTTCAAGACGAAAATGCCCTGGGCCCTGACCTTCTCTTATTCCCGGGCGGTCCAGCAACCGGCTCTGGAGATTTGGAAAGGTGAGGAGGCCAATGTGGCGGCAGCGCAGCGGGCCCTGGTTCACAAGACCGCGTGCAACAGCGCCGCGCGCCGCGGCCTCTACACGGCCGATATGGAAAAGAATATCGACTTGGCTCTATCGGGAGGAAGTTCCAGGCCATTGTGACAATAACGAAAATCTCTTTTTGCCGGCAGGATGGATGAAATGAAAAAGCTCGTCTTGCTCCGTCATGGTGAGAGTATCTGGAACAAGGAAAACCTCTTCACCGGGTGGGTGGATGTAGGTCTGTCCGAAAAAGGCATCGAAGAGGCGGTGGAAGCAGGACGCGTTCTGGCGCGGGAAGGCTACATTTTTGATGTCGCCTACACCTCGGTCCTCAAAAGGGCCATCAAGACCCTCTGGCTGGCTCTCGAAGAAATGGATCTCATGTGGATCCCCGTGCACAACAGTTGGCGTCTGAACGAACGCCACTACGGAGCGCTGCAGGGGCTGAACAAAGCTAAAACCGCCGAGCGCTACGGGATGGAACAGGTCAAGATCTGGCGGCGCAGCTTCGATGTGCCCCCGCCGCCGCTGACGCCTGAAGATTCAAACTACCCCGGCCGTGATCCACGGTATGCGGATGTCAACCCGCGGGAGCTTCCTCTCAGTGAATGCCTGAAAGACGTTGTGGCGCGCTTCCTGCCCTATTGGAACGAAACGATCGCCCCGGCGGTGCAGAAGGGCCTTCGGGTGATCGTTTCAGCCCACGGCAACGCCATCAGGGCACTGGTCAAGCATCTCGACAACGTGCCGGACGATGTGATCCCGGGTCTGAATATTCCAACCGGCATCCCACTGGTGTACGAACTGGAAGATAATCTGACTCCTATCCGCCATTACTACCTCGGCGACCCCGTGGCCGTGGAGCGCGCTATACATTCAGTCGCCAACCAGTTGCATAAATAGGAGTGAGAAATCCCCTCAAAGCCGAGCGGCTCGATGGGGATTCAGGGGTTTATGCCCCTGCCGGATGGCTTGAGGACAGGTCTGAGTTCATTTCCGCGACGGCAAGCCGCAGCGCGAAAAATAGCGAGATGTTGATGCCGATCTGGGGATAGATCTTCATGATCTCCAGGAAATTAGGCTTGCTGATGACATTGACTGTCGCCTTCTCGGTGACCACGCAGGTAGAGGGTGCGGGAAGTTCGGTAAAAATTCTCACCTCCCCGATGAAACCACCGGGGCCGAGCGTGGCCAGGTGCTTTTCCTCCGCGGCGCCATGGCTCTTGTAGAGCCTGACCTCTCCGCTGTTCAATAGGTAAAGGGAGGTATTGTATTCCCCTTCTCTCACCAGGATATCGCCTGGCTGGAATTGTTCCTGGATAACGATGGAAGCGATAGCCCGGAGTTCCCTGATTCCCATTTCATCGAATAAAATGAAATTCCGCAGCCGATTGATCAGCTCGATTACCTCGGGCATTTCCGCCTCCTCATTCTGACAACGTTTAAGCGCATAAGCCGCCGTCTGTCGTACATCCCCCTGGCCGTCTTCCAGGAGTTCCTCCAGGATTGGAATGAAAACGGGATCGTGGAAACGTTCGCCAATTGCATAGGCCGTAAGCATCCTGGTGGTGGCGGAGTCACTCCCGGCCAGCCTCGCCAGGACCCCTTCGGGGGATTCCACACGGGCCAGGGGGAGGAGGAGCCGCCCGAATTTGGCCTTCTTGTCTTCAGGGATGTTATCGATCAGGGGAACGAGATATCTCGCCAGATCGGGTTCAACCGTAGCCTCAACCATCTCGACCGCTACCGGGGCTTCCTCGGAATGCAGCGCCTCGAACATTAAACCCATATCGTCGTATTTGACCCATAAGGCCTGGAAAACCAGGCTGAGAATGGCGTTGTTCTGCTCCTTAAGGTGGGTTGTCAGCATTTTGGTACCGGCCGAGCCGTCTGCTTCCGAAAGGACCCTGATTGCATGAATATTCTCATAGGCTGTTCCTGCACGTTGCCCGAGGAAAGGCAGCACATCGAAACCCTTGAGATTTGAGACCCTCAAGATTTCCAGGAGACTTTGTTGAACCTTCATGGAGCTGTGGTCCAAAACGGTTTCCAGAAAAGGAAGCAGCGCATCGCCGAAGTTGACCAGAGCTTCCGAAGCGGCTTTTCTGACCGTTTCCGTGTCATCGAGCAACCGAACCAGGCCCCTGATCGCCCTGGGGTCCCCTGTCCTGCCGAGAGAGGCGGCCGCTTCCGCTCGTGTCAGCTCGTCAGGGTCATCCAGCAGTTTCAGAGCCGTCTCGACACGCATGACCGGCAGCGGTGGGACCTCGTCACGCTCCGGGCCGGGGTTTGCCTTGATGCGGTGCGGCGCCGTTTCCGTATGCAATGCGTCGCTGGCAATAACTGCCGTATCCATACGGTCGAGGTCCACTCTTTCTCCAAGGAGCGCCTGCTTCAGCCCCATTCGAAAACGCCACTTGAACAGGAGCACCTCCGCAGCCCAGAGCAGAGCGATTCCAGAGGCAATGGGGGCGAGCCAGCGCGGGGATAGAACCGGCTTCAAGCATAACATCAGCAGCGAACCGCTGATCATACCGACCTTGACAACCGTCCCGCGTACGAACACTCGGCTCCATAACGTTATTTCCCTGGGAACCGTGTTGAACAGGACCTTTCCCGCCGGCCCGGCAACAGCCTGCTGCACCAGCCGTATGGAAAACTGGCCAAGCGAAGCGATCCAGATATTGAAAAAAAACGTAAGCGAACCAAAAACAAGAAAGAAATTCACGGGATACACCAGGGAGGCGTTGACGACGCCGAGCCTGGAGTAGACGCGTCCCATGAGAACCAATAGAAAGAAAGTCGCCACTGTCATGATGCCCCTGAAAAGACTCAGGAACCTTATCAGCGACTGTTCCGAGGTAAAGGCGCCATCGGCAATAATATTGAATTGATAGGCAAAGATTGGCAGAAGAAGATTGGGAATCAGCCCGAGGATGCACAGATAGCGTACAATGGGGTACTTTCTCAAAATGCCCGGAATTTCGGCCAGTTTCTTTCGAAGAACACCGGCCGGCGCCATCGGCGATTTGGCGCCGCCCATTCTTTTCCCTGCGGATTGAGCAAGGTAGAGTGCGATGAAAAGGCTGGCAATGGAAAAAACCATAAGGGCCAGGTCATTGTTCACCATGCGCCCCAGAAGATTAGTGAAGAAATTCCCGGCGGCAGTTCCCATCACCTGGGAAGCGGTAATCAGGGGGAAGATTCGTTTCCCCTGACGGGCATCAAAGAGGTCGCACGCTATATTCCAGAGGTAGACCAGGAAGACCGAATCCAGAAGATAGAGCATTTGAAACAGGAAAGCATACGCGAAGCTTATGTTGGACTTAACCAGTGGGTACATGGCGGCGGAGAGTATGCCGTAGACTGCCAGGAATCCGGTAAGTAGCTTGTAATCCTGGAATTTCTCCGCGAGCCGATTCATGAACCCAAGGACGGCAATTGTAAGAAGACCATTGACGACAAACATGAGGGGAATCTGCCCGACGCCATACCGCTTGAGGAATGCGGTGTCTACATAATTGCGAAAAACGGCCGTAATGAAAAAGACGGCCGTGAAAACAGCAGCCATCCACAGGAATGCGCCGATCTCGTGTTCGTAGACTTTCAGTCTGTCCTCAAAAAATTTCTTCACCGCATTTCTCAACGACATACAACCGGATCAGTTTCCGGTCTTCAGTTTCCAGTTTGAGTCAGGCGTCCAACGGTTCCAGACAGGGAACGCCGCGAATGTCTTGACACAGGCTGAGTACTCAACTATTCACAAACGGCGAGGTCACCGCACCTCAGACCGCTTCACAACCCAGAGAAGGGTCGTTGCCTAAAAGCACGTTCGCGTTCTTGAGTAAGCCAAGGGATAATAGTTGTTGGACCAAAAGGCCAAAAACTTACCTTTTCCATCGGGTAAAGGCAATCACATTAACCGGGTTCTGTTCTACACCCACAACTCTGTCGGCCTGGGACATGCTTTCCGAACGCTGGCCGTGATCACCGGCATGCGCAGATGGCTGCCGGACACCGAGTTCATGGTGCTCTCCGGTACTTCGGTGCCGCAAGTATTTTTCGAAGAGGGCATCGAGGTGATCCGCCTGCCCTCGATCAGGCTTTGCGTAGACTCTCCCTGCCATGAACTTCAGCCGCGGTATTTGACCCGGTTTTCCACCGGAAAGGTATTCGATTTTCGAAGGCGGATCATCATGGAAGCCTTCGATTTTTTTTCTCCGGATGTCTTCGTGGTCGAGCACAATATGGGCGGACTGATGAACGAAGTGGTTCCACTTCTCTTGAAATGCCATCAGATGAAGCCTTTCGGTAAGAGAGCTATACTTTTTCATCTGTCTCGCGGGATTATCAGCCCGGTACCACGAATCCCTGTTCCCACGGGCAATGCCGGTGAACCGGCGCCGCCGATAAGCATCGCCCATCTGTATGATTCGATCTACGTTTTGGAGGATCGGTCAACTGTAGACATACACAAGGAATACTGCGGAAGCGAAAGCGGCCTGAAAGAGAAGATCCACTACCTCGGGCGCGTCACCTCACTGCCCCCGCAGGAACTGGCCGATCCGGATGAGGTGTTGCAATGTTACCGGCTGAGAGGCAAAAGGGTCGTCCTGATACACCTGTGCCGGCACGGGCCGGTCCTGGAACTGACTCGCCATCTGCTGGACGCATTCGAACGGGCCGGTCTTGCAGGCGACTATCAACTTGTTGTGGTACAGGATGCCTATCTGAACAGGGACACGCTCAGGGAACAGCGAGCCGCATGTTTGAGCCGAGGCGCCGTGGTCCTGCCTTTCATTTCGCATCTTGTCAACTTGATGAATGCTGCCGATCTGGTCATCTGCCGCGCAGGATACAACATGGTTAACGAAGTGCTGATGACCGGCGCGCGTGCGCTGATAATACCCGAACACCATCCGAGCGCCGAGCAGGAGCGCCGCGTGAGCCTTATTTCGGCGGACCATGTGAGGGTAGCCGGCATAGAAGAAATCCTGCGTGGCCGTCCCGAGACTATGCTTCTGGACTTGCTTTCGAAAAACCGCGGCTCGAAACGTCCGGATTTCGATAAATATGTGGTGGGGCGGCGCCTGGTCGAAGATTTGCTTAAGTTTTAGTTTCCAGTTTCCAGTCCCTTCTTATTTTTTTCAGACACGATTTGTTCAATCTCGGCGGAAAGGCTTCGGAAGCGTTCCGGCGCGAGATCGGAGCAGAAGGCATTCACCGGGCTTTGATGGCAGTGCCGGGAGAGATCGAAATTGTCTCCGATCAGGCCCCTTTCCCTACAGAGAGCGAATGCTTCCGTTCCCGGATAAGGTGTAAAGATGCTATAGATTAATTTATCGCACTCGATCCGTTTTATGGCCTCCAGGGTATCCCGAATTGATTCTTCCGTTTCGTAGGGGAAACCTGCCATGAAAAACGTTTCGAGGCCGATGTCATGATTTCTGATCAGTGCACAGGCTGATTTGGCCTGTTCAATGGAAAAGCCCTTTCGCATCAGTTTCAGAATCCGGTTGTTACCCGATTCGATGCCGAGCTGAATCAACGCACAGCCCGAGTCTTTCATGGCGCGCAGATTTTCACGCGTAATCAGGCTTACGTGAGTCTCACAACTCCAGCGCAGCCCCGGGCACTGCTGTTTGATCGCATCGGTAAGCGCCGTCAGGTATTCCGAACTTACCCCAAAGGTATCGTCATCGAAATGAACGAAGTGCAGCCCAATGTTCTGCAAACTTTTTAACTCGGCGACGACGTTTTCCGGCGAGCGGAATCGAACCCTGCGTCCCCAAATCAGGTGAGAACCGCAGAAAAAGCATCTATTCCTGCATCCTCTGGTGGCCATGATGTTCTTGAAGGCGGTCAGCGGATAGCGTTCGTAGTCGTGAAGAACGGCCGGGGCGTGTTCGTGAGGAAACCCCAGCGAATCCAGATCGGTTATGGCAGGCCGGGCCGGGGCCGCCGTGATCCCATCTTTGTTTCGGCTGCAGACCCCTTTTATCTTGGCGGGATCGGTCCCCTGTTCCAGAGATTTGAGGAGGTCCACAACTGTTCGCTCCCCCTCACCGACAACGCACAGATCGAAGTGAGGATTTTCGAGAACCTGGCGCCAGGCGGTCGTGGGGTGAGGGCCGCCGGCCACAACCGTGATTGAGGGATCTATTTCCTTGACCAGGGAGGCCGTCATTGTGGCTGCCGCAAACGTCGGAGAGGTACAGGAGATCCCAACCACGGACGGTGAGCAGGCCGCGATCACAGTCTTGATTTCACTCCAGACTCCTGCCGATGAGTTTGCCAGGGCCGACAGGTAATCCTGAAATCCCTTCCCTGTAAGGTAGACTACGTCAAACGGTTCGGCTGCGGGAGCAAAATCCGCATTATAGGCCAGTACCTCCCAGTCCGTACCTCGCTTCAGGGCGGCAGCCAGATAGCCGAGGGAGAGCGGGTACTTGACCAGGGCATACGAATCCTTGAAAAGCCTGTAGAATGGCGGAGTAAGCAGAAGAATTCGTTTTACGCGTTGTCTCACAGTGCCTCTAAAAATTTAAAATCTCAAATTTTAAATCCAAAATCTAAAATCCGGTTATAAGACCGGCCCCGGTCTTTCCGGAGGCATCGAACCAGCGGGGTTCACCTTCTTCATCGAGCGCATAGATCAGGTCACAGGGGTGCCGGACGGACAAAGCCAGATCAGGTGTCAGCCCAAGCCGGATTTTAAGGAAAACCCTGTTTACGACGCTATGGCCGACCACGAGCAAGGGGCCCGCATCCGGGCAGGTCCGAATCCAGTCTATAACCTCTATTACCCTTGCCTCCGCCGTCCTGCAACTTTCGCCTCCCGGAGGGGAATCGTTCCACGAAGAGCGAAGACCCCCCCCGGTGGGCACGACCAGCAGGCGGGACTTTCCCTCCCATTCCCCGCATGAGAGTTCCTTAAGGCCGTCGCAGAGAATTACCTCCGTCCCCAACCTGCCGGCGATCAATCGCGCGCTTGCGGATGACCGTCCAAGAGGTGAGGCCAGCACCCGCCGGATTCTTCTTCCGCTCAACTGCGCGGCCAGGGACTCCAGGGACTCGATAGCGGAAGGCGTAAGCGGAGAATCGCTTTGACCCAGGACAACGTTTTCCCGGTTGGCGAAGGTTTCCCCGTGGCGAGCCAGGTAAAGGATCATTTTGCTTTTCCCGCTGTGTTTTGAGACAGCTCCTCACGTCCCTTTGGGACACCCTGAAACCATGAAAAGTTCGCAATTTCACGTAGGAGCGGCTTCTAGCCGCGACGAACTTTTCGAAGCAGCACTTTCAAAGAGTTCAATCGCCCAAAGAAAAATATAATGGCCTTTCAATTTAAGAAAGCATTTAATGTAACCGTTTTATACAAGGAATTCATGACTGGATGGTGGCTGCTCAAACGACCGGCGCTTTGGCCTGCTATGCGGGACTTGCCATGAAGGATCCACAGCTCTCGGCGGAAGAGTTCCTGAAAGATCGTATGATTTGCAGGAAGCCTGTTTTTCAGCCCGCCGATTTTTCCTTTCACACCGGCGCGCCGGCTTCCGAAAACCTCGTCACGCTGGCCGGTAAAGGTCCGCTTCGCATCAGCCTCCCATGCGCGGAGCCGGGTTTATCTCTTTTCAATAGCCTGGTCCTGACGGCTTGCAACCTCTCCGGAGAACCGGTCCTGGCCGGGATAACATTACATCACGGCCCCTGCGGCGATTGTGGCCTTTCGTCGGTTTCCTTTTCGGGCGGCAGGGAAATCCTTCAACCCGGCCGCTGGCAGGAGCTAAAATTCCCCATTGAGTGTTTCGGTTTTTATGGAAAGCCGAGCGGCTGGAAAGACGTGGGCCGCATCGAATTTACCTTCACGAGGGAAAAGGGACGGGAATGTGTGGGGCAGTTGAGAATTGTTCTGTGCTCGCTCGTTGGGGAGACCCGGGAACTTCCTTCAGGGCCCAGATTAACCGCCACGGGGTTGCAAAAGATGTTGAGGGCGGAAGTCTCGGGCGAAGGCGGACCGGACCGATTTACCGGCAGAGCTGAGGGAGGTTTCCATTTTCCAGGCCCTTACCATTCCGGCAATTCCGCAATCCTGATTCCCCCTCCCCACTTCTACCCCCGTGGAAATGCTGAAGCCATACTCAAGGGTCAAATCATGGGGCAGAACGTGCCGACACCTCTTCCGTGGGGATTCAATCCGCTCGGGGCCCATGAATGGACACATTTCCTGAACAGGCACCATTTTTTAAGGGAATTGGTCATCGCGTTTGCCCGGACCGGCGAACCCCGGTATGTCGAAGAACTCGATCTCCTGATCTCGGGCTGGATTATCGAGAATCCGGCGCCCATCGAATCCAATGGGGGCGCAGGTCCGGCCTGGGAAACTCTTTCCACGGCCTGGAGGTTGCGCGAGTGGCTCTGGGTCGCAGGGGTCGTCTGGCCTTCAGGAGCTTTCAGTCGTGAAACTCAAAACGTTATGTTCCGCTCCATATGGGAACATGCTCGAAGCCTTACGGATCACCGGGGACATCCGGGGAATTGGGTCCTGGTCGAATCAGCGGCCCTGGCACTGGCCGGGATCTGCTTCCCTGAGTTTCGCGAAGCGCCTGTCTGGGCCTCTGAAGGCTTATCGCGGCTCGGTATGGAATGCGAGAAACAGTTTTTTGCCGACGGCTCCCATTGCGAGATGTCCCCTCTCTATCACGCCATATGCCTGCACGCCATGATTGAAGTGAAAGAGGCCGCCCAGGCCGCGGGATGCCGGCTCCCTGACCTTTTTGACGATCTCCCCATGCGAGCGGCCTGCTACCTGGCAACGCTCCGCCGTCCGGATTTCACCTGGCCTTCCATTAACGATTCGGGCGGTGTCCAGTATGATTATAAGGCCTTGCTGCGGAAGACCGGCGAAGTCTTCGGTCTCCCCGACCTGCTCTGGATCGGCACATCCGGACAAAGAGGGGCTCCACGCCCACTGCGGTCTCAAGTTTTTCCAGATGCGGGACTGGTAGTAATGAGAGCCGGCCGGGATCAGAAGTCCAATTTCCTTGTCTTTCGCGCGGGTCCTGCCGGAACGGCCCACAGGCATGAAGATGTGCTCTCGCTGGACGTGACGGCACTCGGGATTCCCCACCTGGTCGATCCCGGCATCACTACGTATGCTCCTGAGCCCCTGACCGCATGGTACCGGTCGAAGGCGGCTCATAACGTACTTTTGATCGATCCGGGAAAACGGATTTTGCTGCCGGACGCAACGGCGGAGGTCCCGCAGCCGGACGGACCACGTCTGTCTTTTCAGCGCCGGGGCGTGATCGAAGCGGCCGTTGGGACCTTCGGGCCTGCTGATGAAACGGCCGGCCACATGCTGTCGAGAAGCGTGGTTTTCGTGAACGGAGAGTACTGGGTCGTAAGGGACCATGTGTCGGGCCCATCGGACGGGGAAGCGTCCACCTGCTGGCAGTTCTATCCGGGCAGAGTGGAAAAAGAAGATGATACCGGGACCGTGCGGCGCCTAACGCCAGGGGGGCCGGGCTTTGAGCTGACGCCCCTGCCCGGCCCCGTCCGGATTGCGGTCGAGATGCACACCGGCTCTTCCGACCCGCCATGCGGATGGGTCTCCAGGGACGGCAAGGATGTTCCAGCCCCTCATTTCCGATACCGCTGGGAAACGGCCTTCCCTGCGACGGTATTCTGGCTGCTCCTGCCCTACGAGGGCGATTCAGTCTCAGGGGTCAGGGCAGACAGAAAAGACCTGGAGGATGGGACAGTCCGCATCTGTGTCATGTTTCCAACCGGGCGCGCCGATACGGTCACCTTCCGGCCTCCATCCGGAAAGCCGCGGCAGGAAGACATTTCCCATTGCAAAATAGAATTTACCAGGCTAGGCGGGAAAGACCCGGAATATAAAACCACTCTCGTTTACTGAGTATTCAAAAGCAGAGACCATTTTCTATTCCAAAGTATCGATATTCGCGTCTTAAAGGAAGTGGTCGCTCCGTCCTGACGAATTTGCATCTTCTTTCATGAAATGAATCATTAGAGCTGTTCTCTTAGATTTACCTTCCCAAGGAGTGATCCCATAAGCAGCGAGTGGACGACACGCGCTGTCTTCGATCTTTGCGCATGTCTTCCGGTAAATACCAAAAGCCTGGCCGGAAACCGGCGAACCAGCGGGTTCGGTGATCCGCTCAGCAGGTTTCGATACCTTATCCACTCCAGATGACCCGCTATCAACCGGTGATGTTTCTGATTTCTTAATGCAATGACCTCGCGACCCGTACCCCCCAACTCCTCGAAGGTGAACTCATCCCGTTCGAATGGACTGGCTTCCACCTTCCTGAGATTCACCAGGCCGTAATGGCCGGGCCGTTCATACATAAGAGATTGTGGTTCCAAAAGGAAGCGCTGAGGCAAAAAGACAACCCGCTCAGAGCGGATGTGGAGTTCCACGAAGCGGATGAGACGTGCAATATCCTCCTCCGTTTCGTGTGGCGTGTTGTACATCAGGTGAACGTAGCTCCTGATCCCCAGGGCTTTGGCTGTTTCGATAGCCTCATGCATCTTTTCGATCCGGAAGCGCTTCCCAAGTAAATCGACTATTGGCTGGGAGGCGGATTCAACTCCCCAGAACAAGCTCAAACAACCTGCCTGCCTAACCTCACTGAGCAATTGGCGGCTGAATCCGTTCACCCGAGCATACGCGTACCACCTGATCGAAGGCATCTCTTGCCGTAGTCTCTTACATACTTCCGAGAGCAGTTTGGGATTGCCGTTTATTGAGGCATCGGCAAACATGAAATTTGAGGTCCGATACTTCCTGGACAGATTTCCGAGTTCCGTGGCTATCTTGTCCACCGACTTGCAGCCGTAGCGGTCGACGAGACGCCCGGTACAGAAACTGCACCTGGACGGACAGCCTTTCGACAGCCGGTAAGGAAGGAACAGAGCGCCTTTACCGGCTATAGGGTGATCGTAACGATAGCGGTCGAGATCCAACCCGTCAAAATCGGGTTGGGATTCCTGTTCGGCCTGTATTTGCGATGGCGGGTTTGCAACGAGGCTGCCGTTTTCGGAATAGATGATCCCGGGGATTACCTCCCTACGGATACTCCCTGTCTCATGCTGCATTCGATACAGCATCAGCAGCGGCAACTCGCCGCCTCCCTTCACCCAGTAGTCGGCTATTCCATATCCGGTATAGGACTCAGGAGGTTTGATGGTTAAGAAGGGACCTCCGAACACGATAACCGTTCCGGCGTTGATGCGTTTTATATAGGCGGCGAGAAGCAGGCTCGCCCAGAACTGGTGATATCCTACTATGGAAAAGCCGACGATGCCTGCCGGCCGGATCAAGCGGACCCCGTACTTCTCGATGAAGCGTTCCAGTCCCCGGTGAGTCCCTTTGCCGCGCAGGGAGGCCTGAAAATCACCAGTCGAGAAGCTCTTTTCAGGATTATGGTAATCGATGTCCTCCGGTGAATCGAAAAGATATTCCATGAGAAAGTCATTCTGGACGACCGGGACCGCATTCTCCTTGAGAAACGAGTGGATGACCGCCATTCCGTAAGGCAGGAACTTGGTGGGCAGGTACCGTTTGCTCACGGCCGGGGGGTGGACAAGAATTACAGGAGAGGCCGTTTCGGCGTTGGAAGCTGAGAGCATGCTCATCTGTCTTCTTCATCGCAGCAGTGGTCGAAGAACTGCTTCATTATGAAATCCACGGTCTCCTGATTGACATGGAAATTTTCTCTTCCCTGGGAAAATATCGGGGCATTGAGCATGGGACGGTAGATAGAAGCCATTTCGAAGGCAGGGAAATAGATAACGTCTTCGTGTATTGCGCAGAACTCATCCGCCGCCGCCCTCAGAGTTGCCTTCGAGTTGCAACTGGCGCTGATCACATCGAGATCGTCCCGAAAGGTTGCCCAGAGATGGACCGGGGACACGGTTACCATCAGCCTGCATCCGGGGTTGTGAGCGGCCATGAGGGAATGGATGCGCTCCAGGTTTTCGAGATTTTCAGCAAATCTGCTCACCCGGAATCGGTAGCGGCTCATGTCTCCCCCTTCGCTGACATAAGGTCCCGCGGGAAGGCAGATCACAGAACCGTCAACGGTATCCTCCCATATTTCCGTCAAGCCAAGTGTCACTATGAGCAGTTCGGCCTGAGCCAATGCACTGCGGGAACACTGGCGATGCCGTTCGAAGTCGGCTTCCGCCTGCTCGATGGAATCGTAGACAATGATACGGCGGTACGGGTCCTGAACACTGCCGGAAACCGGGACTTTCCACCAGCGAAGATCGGGGGTCCATTCGCCAAATGTGTATTCAAAAATCTGGCGGAGGCAAAAGGTGTTGTAGGTCCTTTCCCAGGCAGCGCTGGCGTGCTTTGAGGCCGGGTGGTCCGTTTCCTCGATGATATAGGAATAGCCTTTTTTCAGCAGGACGTCTTTTATCTCCCTGGCAAAGCATGACCCCATGGAAGCGATGGGAGTCCGGCGATTGATTTTGAGGCGGCACACGGGGGAAAAAGGATAGGCTTCCCCGGCGGGGGGATTGCTGTATGAGCCCGGCCAAACCTGCCAAGGTTTGAAAGGGCGCCCGGGATAGACGTCACAACGTGCCATGACCACCTCTTTTTTCTCCCTTGACCATGATGTTCCAACCGATCATCCGAAAGGGGAAGATCCTGCCTAAAACCTTGTCAGTCCTGCTTAGGACCTCGATGCGAAAAAACTTTCTGCCGCTGGAAGCAGGAGCGGGCAACTTGTGAGGGACGATATAAGCCGATCTCCAGTCCACGATTCTCAGGCCGGCCTTTTTGAGCTTGTCACGCAAAACGCCCGGCGTGTAAAACCGCAGGTGAGTCGGATCCCATCCACGCCAGTTTTTATCGTGGCAAAACAATTTTCGCAGGGCGCCTTCAATCAGGTAGTTGAAGGAGAACGCATTCTGAGTACTGACGACCATGCGCCCTCCAGGAGCCAACAGACCGGCGGCGGCATTCAGCAGTTCCTGATCGTAAGGCACATGCTCCAGAACATCTTTTAGCAGCACGACGTCAAAGCGGGACGCAGCCGGATCAAAAGGGAACTCCCGGCTGCACACGAATTGACAACGGCCGGCCAGCCCGTGTTTTTCAGCATGATATCGAGCTGCATTTAACACGGTCTCTTCAACATCCACCCCTACTGCCAGCGCAGCTCCCTGCATCGCCGCATAAACCATGAACAGGCCGGCCCCGCAGCCAAAATCGAGAAAACGCTGTCCCCGGAGGCAGCCGATCAAATCACGAATGAATTCATTCTTAATTTGACTGTAGCTTGTGCTTTGCTGCTCCAGGTAGGCCCGCAAGGCGTATTCAACGTCTCCGGAGCGAATCCAGTGGTCCTTCTCATACCGTATTCCCCGGCAGAATGCCTCAGAGGCCGATGATTTCATCATACACGTCTTCCCAGGCAGCCTTTTCCCGCTCAAAGGAAAAATCCCGCATGCGAACCCTGGCGGCCGCTCCCAGTTCCGCCGCCAAATCTTCATCCCGGAGGATTTGTCCCAGGGCCAGCGCCAGCGCTTCGGAATTGCCCCAGGGCGTAAGCAAGCCCGAGACGCGGTCCTGTGTGAGTTCTTCGTTTGCTCCCGTTCGGGTCGCCACACAGGGGACACCGGAAGCCATGGCTTCCATGAGGATATTGGGGCAACCCTCGGATACGGACGGCAGGACAAACACATCCAGGGTTCTCAGCCATGCAGGGATGTCCTGGCGGGCCAGCGGCTTTTTAAACTGAATACAGTCGCCCATGCCGGTTCGCCGCACCATGGCGGCAACCCCCTCCTGCTCCGACTGGCGCAAATACCCAGGGAGTTCCAAAACCAGGTTCACCTCTTTGCGAAGCTGCGCCGCCGCTTTGATGAGGTACGGAAGCCCCTTGGCGTACTTGAATATGCCCGCCGCCCCAATGATTAGCGGCCCGTTGCGCCGGCTTTTCGGCTTCCATGATTCAGAGGGGATTTCCACGGAGTTGTAGATGACCCGGCTCTTGTGGGCGATGGGCGATAAAGCATCGGCCGTCTCCAGAAGATCGCGGCTAAGGGCCACGATCCGGTCCGCGTTTTCAAGTCCGCTTCGGCAAACCGCAGCCTTTTCCGGGCTGAAAATATACCTTTTCACGTCGTCCCCAACCAGGGTCGCCACCGAAGGGACTCGCATCCTGCGGGCCAGAAGACCGGTGACATACACTACCGGGTAGAGAAAGAAAGAATGAAACAAATCAAAATGCTCTTGCGCATGCAGCAATTCGAGGGACTGGTACATCTGCCTGAGTGTCATGTTGTGAGGGCAATCCCACAGAAGCCGCGGCCCATCCGCAAGATTTTCACGGCCGATGACGATCTTATGCAGAGTCCCGTTTTCGAGGGCCGCACGGGAGCAATTTTCGTCAAGAAGGACCGGAGGGCGGTCCTCGATGAGGAAGTGAACCACATGGACTTCCAGGCCGAACCCGGCCGCGTGGCCGGATACGCGCTCGGCGGTGCGCGCCAGTCCGCCCCAGCAATTGGGAGGAAATTCGTGGACAACCAGGCAGATCTTCTTATTGGTGCTTCCCGTGCGTCTCATGTCCTGCTATTCTCTATGATAAGTATGGAAAGGCCGGGGATGATGATTAACAATCCACGCGAGAATATCACGACGTCATGCGAATCGGAATCGTCTTTCACAAGGACCCTTTCGTTCCTCCCGCCGGGATCGACCTTGTCCGGCTTCGCGCCATTGCAGGCGGTCTCATACGAAGGGGAGTCGATGCCGAAATCATCGCGCCGGCAAAAAAGGAAGGATTCATTGACGGGGACATACCTGTCTTCCCTCTTGCGGCCATGGAAAAGGGAAGAAGGTACGACCTCGTCAAAACCTGCTACCACTTTTCCATACAACTGATCGGGAAATACCGGGGATCTCTCATCTCACGAATTGTTCGAGTTGTCGATGAACAGTTACCGGAGAGGGATGCCGCAATGAGAGGGACCCTCCTGGAATGCCAGCGTTTGATCCAAAATGGCGCCCAAGCGCTGATTGTCAATAACGTTGAGAACCAGAAAAGGTGGGTTGGACTATACGGCAGAAAGCTTTTAGTCGCCAAAATCCCGAACGGCTGTCCAACCCATATCCCCCCCATTCGTTCAAACCCCTATGGGAACGACAGCGCCCCTGTTCTGTTCCTGGGAAGCCTGGCGGCTCCCCGTATGATCGAGCTACTCAATGAACTGGCATGGAGGCTGCGAGACAGATGCCGGATTCATATTGTCGGATCGAACAAGGCACACATGTACAGCGGAGGAAAGCCGCCCGAACTGACTCCGCTTATTGCGGATCACGGAGAACTTCCGGAAGAGGAAGTCTGGGACTATGTTCGCCACGCGAGGATGGGTATTGCTCTGGCAGCCGGACCCCATCGTTTCGACAACGACATTTCTAAAATCTATACCTACTTGAGAGGAGGCCTGCCGGTGCTTTCCGAAGAGCTTATCGCGAATAACCATCTGCTTGCACAAACTCGCCTTGGCAGCATCTTCGCCCATGGCAACGCCGCAGACATGGCGAAGAAGGCCGCAGACCTGATCGAGCGGCCTCCTGCGCAATACGTCCACTCCGCCATGGCGCTAATGGAGAGGGAACATTCGTGGGACCGGCGGGTCACGGCACTATTGGATCTTTGCCAAAAAGTTCTCGGCAAATCATGAATATTTGGCTTCTTTTCAGATACGAAGCCTGACGACTGCGTACCTCAAAAGGAGAGACTGAAACGTGAATCCGGCAACAATCGCTTCGATCGTATTTGTGTGCGTGTTCGGCGGAGCCGTGGTTGGAATGCTCCTGCGCGCTATTATGCCGGAACATCATCTCAGCGAGGAATCCAGGGATGTCATCAAACTTGGGATGGGGCTCATCGCGACGATAGCCGCCCTCGTTCTCGGCCTTGTTATCGCCACGGCCAAGAGCACATATGACTTGCAGGATTCGGCGGTAAAGCACGCCGCGGCAAAAATCATACGGCTCGACCGGGTGCTGGCCCAATACGGGCCGGAGGCTAATCAGGCTCGCGAAGCACTCCGGCACACGGTTGCTCTCCGAATTGACGAGATCTGGCCCGAAGAGCGTTCTCAAACTGGAAAAATGAATACCTCAGGCGTGATCCCAGTAGTCGGACACGACGGAATCGATTCCACCATCTCGCGCCTTGAACCGCGAACCGATGCTCAGGCAGCGATTAAAAAACGGGCGTTTAAGATCGGCGGCGACATCATGGAAACGCGCTGGTTCGTGCAGGGGGGCGCCGGCAACTCCGTGCCGGTGCCGTTCCTTGTGGTCGTGGTGTTCTGGCTCACGATTATTTTCATGAGTTTCGGCATTTTCGCCCCGCGAAATGCAACTGTTGTTGCGGTCCTTTTCGTCTGCGCGATATCGGTTGCCTGCGCAATATTCCTGATCCTTGAGATGGACCAGCCGTTCAAAGGGATAATGAAGATCTCCAGCGCTCCGATGCGCTTCGCACTTTCACAACTCGGTCAGTAGCGGAGTGCGCTGATGAGAGGAGTGCAGCACTTGCCTTCACTCCGATCAGGATCTTGTGGATATCTCGGAGATTGAAAGAAATGACGAGGATAGAGTTCAAAAGATCGCATCCAGTTTTGCTATTTCGCTCTCCATGAGGGTCACCGGGGCTTTTCGGTCCTCCAGCATCGAAGCGTAAAAAAGAACCTTCGCGAAGTGCTCCAGTTTTTCCATCCGCATGAAGGCCTCCATCGGGCTCGCGCCGAAGGTGAGCGCACCATGCCTGCGAAGCAGTATTGCCCGGCTTTCGAGGAGGAACGGATCAATAGAGTTAGAGACTTCATCGGTCGATGGAGTCGCATAAGGCGCAACCGGAACTTTGCCCAGCATTACCCATGCCTCGGGCAGGACCTTGGAGTTCAGGGGAAACCCGGCCAGGGTGGCCGCGGTGGCCACCGGCGGATGCGCATGCACCACCGCAAAAACATCGGGTCTTTTCCGATAGACGTGGAGGTGCATTCGAATCTCGTTCGACGGCCTTATGGGGCCTTCCAGGAGTTCTCCCAGCATGGACGTTTTTGCGATCTCTTCAGGCTCCATGTCCCCCTTCAATACGCCGCTCGGGGTTATCAGAATGCACTCCTCGCCCGCTCGGCAACTCACGTTGCCGTCGCTGGCCGCGATCAGCCCTTTGCTCTCCAGCTTGCGGCAGACCTTAATTATCTCCAGACGCAAACTCCGCTCTTGACTATCCATCCTTATCCCCCCAAAATCCCGCCTTGGCCGGCTCTTCGGCAAAATGAGCATTGAAACCCGGTTTATTGCTCTTAAATACTATAATTTTACGCAAGCATTCACCATGAAGAACACAAGGAGCGGGAAATTATCCGGACGATATAAACAGCCGGCAACACCCGCGGAGACAAGTTGAAATCAAATGAGCCGATAAGAGAAGGAAAGTATGATCAGGTGGTTTAAACGAAAGAAGAAAGAAGACCAGGGACCGGTTCCGGAGGATACCGGGAAAAAGCAGGACAGGGAGGAGCAGGAATTTCCGGAGGAAGAACCGGCCTTCGAAGATACCGGGGTCCCGGCAGCAGGGGCCGAGGCGGAGCCCGAATACGAAACAGCACCGGAGCCGGCTCCGTCCGAATGGACCGAGGAGGAGGAAGCCCCGGAGGAAGAAGAGGAGGATGAGGAAGAAGAAGGCCAGGAGAAGGACGTTCCAAAAACAGGCTTTTTCAAACGCCTTCGCCAGCGGCTGAAAGGAACGCGCGAGAAATTCGTCCATCGCCTGGACCGCCTGGTCCTGGGCAAAAGGGTCATAGATGAGGACCTTCTCGATGGACTCGAGGAAATTCTCATTACCTCGGACCTCGGCGTAAAAACCACCCATATGCTCCTGCGCAAAGTCGCTGACAAGGTAAAACGAAAAGAACTGAGCGACCCGGCCAAACTGCGGGAGCAGATACGCGATGAAATCAGGGCCGTTCTGAACGTGGAGGCGCCCCCGCTCGACTACCGCGCGGTCAAGCCTTTTGTCATCTTGATTGTGGGAGTGAACGGCACCGGCAAAACCACAACGACCGGGAAACTGGCCAAACAGTTCAAGACGCAAGGGCTCAAGCCGATGCTCGTTGCCTGCGACACATTTCGGGCCGCCGCAGTCGAGCAGTTATCGATCTGGGCCGAACGCGTCGGCGCTCCCGTCGTCAAGCAGAAAAGCGGATCGGACCCTTCAGCCGTAGCGTTCGATGCGATCGATGCCGCGGCATCCCGTGACGTCGATGTCGTCTTGATGGACACTGCAGGCCGGATGCATACCAAGGTAAATCTGATGGAGGAGCTGAAAAAAATCCACAGGACGGTCAGCAAAAAGATGCCCGGCGCTCCCCATGAAATCTTTCTGGTTCTTGACGCCTCAACGGGTCAGAACGCTCTGTCCCAGGCAAAACTTTTCAAAGACGGAATTGGAATCACAGGGCTCATTTTGACCAAGCTCGACGGAACCGCCAAGGGCGGGATCATCGCCGCTATTTGCGACGAGCTCCAAGTACCGGTCCGCTATATCGGTATCGGAGAGCGGGTTGACGACCTGCGTCCATTCGACCCCAATGAATTCACGAACGCGCTGTTTTAGACAGCCGGGCCGTCACCCGGCCGACCTGCCAGCCCGACGCCGAACGCCCGTGTGAAAACTCAGAGGCGCAGGATGGGTGGAGCGAAATAGAAACCCACTCTGTTTGCCGTATCCGGGCGTACGACCGCAACGAGCAGCTTTCATTTGAAAAATCGGATACAATGTTATATCCGGCCGAGCATCGGGAAAGGAATCAATTCAGATCCATGAAAGAACGTAACGACATCCGTAATCTTGCCATAATCGCCCACGTTGACCACGGTAAGACCACTCTCGTCGATGCCATGCTCTGGCAGAGCGGCGTCTTCCGGGAAAACGAGCAGGTTGCCGAACGTGTGATGGACAGTCTCGATCTTGAGCGGGAAAAGGGCATAACCATCATGGCCAAGAATACGGCTATCGTGTACAAAGGCGTAAAGATCAACATCGTCGATACACCGGGCCATGCAGACTTTGGCGGCGAAGTGGAACGCACCCTGAATATGGTCGACGGGGTCCTGCTGTTGGTCGATGCCACGGAAGGACCGCTTCCGCAGACCCGGTTCGTCCTGGGCAAAGCCTTGGCGATGGGGCTTCCCCCTATTCTGGTCATAAACAAAATCGACAGGCCGGACCGGCGAATCGGCGAGGTTCTGGACGAAACCTACGATCTTTTCATAGATCTCGACGCCACTGAAGGTCAGCTCAATTTCCCCGTGCTCTATACGAACGCCAAGGCGGGAATAGCGCTGACCGATCCGGACGGCAGGCAGCGAGACCTGGTCCCTCTTTTCGATACCATCCTTACCTCCATTCCCCCTCCGTCCTATGACCCCGAAACACCGCTCCAGTTTCTGGTCACAAACCTCGACCACAGCGATTATGTCGGAAGAATAGGGATTGGAAAGATTGTCAGCGGAAAATTGCGGCACGGCAGGGAGGTAATGCTCCTCAAGCCTGACGGCACGTCCCGAAAAGCTTCCCTGAGCGCGCTTTATACCTATGAAGGCCTGAACCGGGTTGACAGGCAGATTGTCGAGGCAGGAGACATTGCGGCGGTAGCAGGACTGGACGACATCTTTATAGGCGATACGCTTGGCGACCCTCTGGACCCTCGTCCACTGCCCGCCATAACGGTTGAGGAACCGACCATATCGATGGTCTTCTCCGTCAACTCTTCTCCCCTGGCGGGAAAAGAAGGCAGGCTCCTGACTTCCCGCCATATCAAGGAGCGCCTCGACCAGGAATTGCTGTTCAACGTAAGCCTGCGGGTCGAACAGGCCGAGAATCGGGAATCATACCGGGTCAGCGCCCGGGGTGAACTGCAGTTGGCCGTTTTGGTCGAAACCATGCGCAGGGAGGGATTTGAGCTTTCGATTTCGAGGCCGAGGGTTATTACGAAAGAAATCGAAGGAGAGCTATGCGAACCCATGGAAGCTGTCACGATAGATATCCCGGAGGTCTTCATAGGGATTGTAACCGAAATGCTCAGCGCCCGGCGAGGCCGGGTGACCCGGATGATCAACAACGGGTTTGGCCGTGTCCGTCTTGAATTCGAAATTCCATCGCGCGGACTGATCGGGTTTCGCAGCCGCTTTTTGACCGAAACACGCGGGACCGGGATTCTGAACACGCTATTCATAGGTTACCGGCCGCACACGGGAGAGATCGCAGGCCGCCCAAATGGAGTGCTGGTCTCCGACCGTGAAGGAAAATCCGTCACCTTCGCCATCTACCATCTCCAACCGCGCGGGACAATTTTCGTCAACCCCGGAGAGCCGGTGTATGAAGGCATGATCGTAGGAGAGAATTCGCGTGCCGAGGATATCCGGGTAAATATCACGAAGGAAAAAAAGCTCACGAACATCAGGGCAGCCGGATCGGATGAAGCACTGAGGCTCATTCCTCCACGCCGATTCAGCCTGGAGCAGGCTATGGAATACATCGACGACGACGAACTGGTCGAGGTAACCCCCGCTTCCATCCGGCTTCGCAAGATAAAAAACGGGCGACAGTGAACAGGCCGCAGCAATTTAGAGGGCCCGAAGTTCCCGGATCAGGTTTGAACCTGACGCGACAAGTTTTGCCTCCCGCCGGAAGGCAGAATGCCGTGGAAACTTGACAACAATGAATTCGTGCAGGAGAGATCGCGCCTCTTCTTTTTTATTTGCAAGCACGCAGCATTCCGCCAAGGCCCCCAGCACACGCGCAGCCGCTTCATATGCATCTCGAAATTGCCCCGATACGATTGCCTCAATGCGGGCTCGACCGATCCTGTTTGCCCAGGCCCAGTATTTCAGCGCCTCCGGTTCGTCAGTTTGGACCGACTTAAGACCTGTGACAATCTCTTTGTAAACATCTGAACTCTTTGCACCATCGTAATCCTCGTCCCAATAGCCGGGCGTTCCACAATATCTCTCCAGCAAGCTCTTGATGATGACAGCCTCTGAGGAGTTCCTTGTCAGGATCGACAAAATAGAAGCAAAAAGCAGTCCCCCCTTTCCATGGGACCAGCCAAGGCTCTTCTCACCCTGCCCCTCTTCAAAGGCTTCGCGAAACCTCCCTGCCATCAGCAACATTCTGATACGAAGATTGCCCTGTTGGGCTTTGTTTTTTCTGTCTGCATGCAATGAAGCTATGGCGGTGTCCAGTTCCCGCGAGCGCACATTCTGTTTCGTTGCTTCTCCGAGCAACGCGATGAGATTCGTTTCTCTGGGCAGGGACAGGAAGCGCTCCCTTCTTCCTCGCAGCACAAGCTCCGGGTTTCCAAGCCGCGCAGCGGCTGTCGTCATGTATTCGGCCGCCTGCTCTCGAAAACCTCCCTTGGGTAATGCCTCCAATGCTTCTTGAGTGACATCGACCATGCTTCGCCAGTCGCCCAAGTTTTCGAGACATTGAATCCAGAACAGGTAAGCACGCGGCTGACCGGATTTCCACTCCCTCGCAAGTCTTGAAACGCCGTCGATTCCCTCCAGTTTTTGAATCGCTTCAATCCTGAGAACTGCCGCCCGGTCACCGCGGCATTGCGAAAGTGTCTTTTCCCAGGCACGAAGGAAGATCTCCCAGTCTGCCAGCTCACCCGGTCGAGCGTCTACCACATCCTGTATCATTGGGAATCTTTCGTACGCCAGATCCAGACGGAAATCGTTCAGCGGCGCCTCGACGCCGATACTCTCCAAAACGGATTGGACCCGTTTTTTCGGATCGGCGGTCTCGTACACGCAACGGCAATATCTGGCCCTCTCTTCGCGCAAGTCGATTGAATCCCTGGATAAGCATTCATGGGTCTCCCCGTTTTCATCCACTAAATCGAAAAGGGCCCGATATAACTGGCAAGCTTTTTTCAACTGCCCATCCAGGAAAATACTGCCTGTCTCCAGGAATAAATTTTCCAGTTCCTCCGTCTGTTCGGCGCTCAAATAGCCCGGTTCTTCCTCACCATAGTAGTCCGTCTCCCATGAATCAGGCTCTTCCCAGTAGTCCCCGTCCTCAATGGACCTGATCCTTTCCTCTATTTCCTCCTGGAGAACGGCTATTCGGTCAAGCAGGGATTTGGTAAAGTCTTTGCCTGTTTTTCCATGTCTGTGCGATGGCCTTGATGCGGGACCTCGAATTTTATCCAGAAAATCAGCCCGTCCACCTATCGGTATCTTTTCAGCCATTTCGATCACTGCCGCGATCAGTTCTTCCTTCGAAAGTCCCCGGCAGTGTTCTCTTACAGCTTCCAGATATGGTTTTAACGGCATTTTACGCGAGGATGTTTTCATAGTCAGCCACCGTATCAATCATCAGTTGACAAAACCTCAGGGAAATTGACAAAGATATAGATCAGTTTCACCATCAAAGACCACTTTCACAGTCCGTTTGGCCTTATTTCATCCTGAGCTTACCTATCATCTCCTCCACCTCGATTGCGCCCTTCCTGTAGAAGTCTTCCTCTCCGGGTTCCAGCTCTTTCAGGAGACGCAGGAACTCTCCGGCATGGACCAGTTCCTCCTCGGCAATGTCCCGCAAAACCGCCCTCGCCAGTTCATTGTCGGTGGATTCGGCAAGCTGCATGTAAAGTTGGACCGCTTCGTACTCGGCGGCTATCATAAAGCGGATGGCCCGCACCAGTTCCGACCCGGTAAGTTTTCGTCCGCTTGCCATTCCTGATAATGCTGTTCCGAACTCGGGCATTTGCAGTCTCCTATTTAAAGAAATTATCCGGCAGAAATTCAGCGTCAATCCTGAAGAAATGCCAATATTAGAGATATTTTCCAAATGCGCAAGCGATACCTGCTAGTGGATTCGCACGGATATCGGCATTCAAACTCATATCGTTTTTCTTTCAACTTTTTCCTTTACTTGACCGATGGAAAGGTAGAAGTTTAAGTCCTTATCAAGACCTTGAAATGCATGCTCAATTTCATGGATGACCTCTGAAGGCCTTCTGCCCGGCAGCATTTTTTCAATTTTAATATGGAGGAGCAGATGAGGATTTCAACGATAATGTTTCGCCGCATTGCGTTGGTCTGTTGCCTTTTGGCGGTGGTTTTCCATCCAGCCGTAGCCGGGGCCGATTGGCTGCAGCAACTGGAAGCCGACATTGCTGACTGGTTTCCAACCTCCGGCATCCCCGGCATGTCCATCGTCATCGTCCAAAATGATGTGCCCATATATGTAAAGGGTTACGGCCAACTGAGCGTCAATTCCACTTCGCCGGTTGATGGAGACTCGGTTTTTATGATCGGATCTACCAGCAAAGCTTTCTGCTCCGCTCAAATTGCTGTGCTGGTGGACCAGAAGAAGCTCAATTGGACCGATCAAGTCAGAAAGTACCTGCCATCGTTTAAGATGTACGATCCCTGGGTAAATGCGCAGTTTCAGGTACAGGACCTGCTTTGCCACAGAAGCGGCTTGCATATGTATTCTCTTACGATGATGGAGGTCCTGGATTACCCGACGGACGCACGGATCCCAGGTATCCAATATCAGCAGCCCTTCACCAGTTTCCGCACCGCCTTTGCATATCAAAACGTCATGTACACCTCGGCCGCAAAACTTGTGGAGGCAAGGACAAAGCAGGATTGGGGAGAAAATCTAACCAAGAGCATCTTCCAGCCCCTGAAGATGACCCGCAGCGTTACCACCCAGGCAGCGGTCGACCAGATGAAAAATGTAGCTGTCGGCCACCTGCGCCTGGATAACGGGACTCTTTGGCCCATCCCGTCGGACTGGTTCTGGAACGACACCCAGGACCAGGCGCTGGCCGCCGCGGCCGTTCGCACTACGGCCAATGACATGGCCCAATGGCTGCGCTTCAACCTGTCTCAGGGAAGAATAGGAGGCCAGCAAGTCGTGTCGGAAACCAACATGCGGCTCCTTCACGCCCCCATAGTGCTCGAGGCGCCTAATCAACCCACCCCCTATCCACCCGATTCACCGTTTGGCGGCTCCGTGGCTTACTGTTACGGCGCCTGGCAGTACTGGGGCCTTTCGCCACAGCCTTTTCTCTATCATGACGGCGGCGCGATGGGCAGCGGCAGCGCCATCGGTTTTGCGCCCGGGGCCAATATCGGAATTGCGGTGCTCACAAACCTGGCGGGGGGAGACGCCCTGGCCGGTGAGATCGTGTGGGATTTCTACAACCTCTACTTCAACTTGAACGTCTCGCTTGCCCAACTGAAGCAGCATGCGCTCAAGGCGCGGAAAGTGTTTGGACAGCCTCAAGCCACGGCAGCCCCCGCTTCGGCCGCCCAGGCCCCCGGAGTTCCCCTGGCGAACTATTGCGGGGTCTACTACAATCCGGCTTATGGCAACTTCGTAGTCAGCCAGTCGGGTAACAATCTGATGATTACCATGGGGCCGAAGGCATTCCAGGCCAAACTGGCGCCCAGTGATTCCAGCGGCAATAATTTCCTCGCGACTATGCCGGACTACCCCGACGGCTATGACTTTACCATCCCCGTCGCCTTTGAACTTTCCGCCAGTCCGCCAACATTGACCACGGGCCCTATTATTAACGGCCTCGACCCGAAAGAGGTATTCATCCGGACTAAGAAATGACCATAACCTGGCGCCCGCCCAGGCTATCTTCAGATCCCAATCCCGTGAGCACCTGAACCTGACAGTGTGGAGGCATACATGAGAATTTCCCAAAGGATGCTGCGGAACCTGGCGCTGGTTTGCTGCCTGTCGGCGCTGATTTTCCATCCTGCCAAAGCCGGGGCCGATTGGCTGCAGGATTTTGAACTCGACGCCGTCACCTGGATGACCGAAGCCGCCATCCCCGGCATGGCCATCGCCATTGTCCAAAACAAGACGGTCATCTATGCCAAAGGTTTCGGCCACCTAAGCGTCGATCCCGATTCTCCCGAGGTCGATGCCAATACGGTCTTTAGCATCGGCTCCTGCAGCAAGGCCTTTGGGGCCGCCATGGTCGCCATGATCGAGGATCAGAAGCAGCTTGCCTGGAGCGATCCTGTAAGCAGCCACCTGTCCTATTTCCAGATGTACGATCCCTGGGTGAACAAGCAGTTCCAGGTGCAGGACCTCCTGTGCCACCGCAGCGGCCTGATACCGTATTCCCTGTTTCCTATGTTGTTTACGGGTTACCCGTCGGCTACACAGGTGCAGGGCATCCGTTTCAAACAGCCCAGCACCAGCTTCCGCACTGCCTTCGCCTATCAGAACCATATGTACGTCGCGGCTTCGAAACTCGTTGAAGCCAAGACAGGACAGAGTTGGGGTGACAATATCTCCGATACAATTTTCAAACCCCTGGGAATGACCCGCAGCGTTACCACCCAGGACGCAGTGAACCAGATGGACAACGTTGCCAGCGGCCACCTGCTTCTTACGGACGGCAGCCTTTCGCCCATATCTCCGAACTGGTATTTAAATTACTATTTTGACGATAACGCACTTGCCGCCGGGGCCATTCGTTCCACCGCCAATGACATGGCCCAATGGATGCTGCTAAACCTTGCCCTGGGAACATGGGGCTCGCAGCAGATCATATCGACAGCCAACATGCAATTCCTCCAGGCCCCCTGGGTGCTCATCGCGCCCTGGGCAAACGGCCCCTCCTCTCCATATTGGGGTCCCGTCTCTTACGGCGGCGGATGGCAATACTTCGGACTGTCGCCACAACCTTTAATCACCCATGACGGCACCATGCCGGGTTTCAAAACCAGCGTCATGCTTGTCCCCGGCGCCAATATAGGTGTGGTGATTCTCACCAACATAGGGATGAACATAACCGGAAACCCGTCTCTAGGGACCAGGTCCGGGGTGTCGCAAAAACTTGCTTTCCGATTCTATGATCTCTATTTCGACAGGCAGACTTCTACGGCCGAATTGGATCAGTTCGTGCGCAAGACGCAGGAAATTTTCGAGCCGGCTTCATCCGCGTCCATTCCTGCCACAGCGAACAAGACCCCCGCCCTCCCCCTGAAGAGTTATTGCGGGGTCTACTACCACCCGTCTTACGGCAATTTCACCGTGAGCCTGGTTTCCGGCAACCTGGTGATGACTATGGGACCGCAGAACCTCCAGTCCAACCTGGCGCCGGCCGGGGGCAATACCTTTTGGGCGTATATGCCGGACGTTCCCGCCAACTACCCGATGTACATTCCGGTCACCTTTGCATTTCCTGTATATGGCGGTCCGGCAACCATGACCATAAACACTGTGATGGGTTGGCCGCAAAACGACGTATTTACCCGGAAAAAACACTAACGAGTTGGTTTTCAGTTTTCAGTTTTCAGTTTTCAGTTAAAAGTTTAATTACAACCCGAAAAGCACGCCCAAGCAACCCTATTTCACAGGTGGAAACCGGCTCCTGCAAATTCAGGTGAAATTCAGGTGACACTCCCGTAAGTTATTGATTTCACTACACGTGAATTTTTGCCTCCGCAAGAAGTGCAAAACTCTCGCGTATTATTTGTAAGCCAAGAATATTATTTGTAAATATTAATTAGGCCAAAGCCGACTGTGCCTGGGGCTGCCGGCTCATCCACGAATTCCGGGAAACGAACCGGAAAAAAGAGCCTATTGCAGCGCACTTCGCCGGGCAACTTCTAAACTCCTAACTGAAAACTAAAAACTGAAAACTGATAACCACCCTTCAGTTCAATTCTACGGCAACAGGTCCAGTCGTGCAAAACGGCATCCAGAAGCGGCAAAAGAAGCGGAAATAGAAACGGAAATAGAAGCGGCAAAAAGCGGGGAGCGAGAAGCAAGGAGCAGGGAGAGAAACAGGAAACGAGGAACAGGAACCAGTGAGCGATGAAAGAAGAACAGTGAACAGAAAAAGCATCAGATGCTGGTGAACAGCAAGCAGTTAGTTCCAGGGAGACTCTGAGAAAAGACCGTTTTACAAATCTAAAATCTAAAATCCCATAGACCCGCCTACACGTCTTTTTCCTTAAATTTCATATTTTTATGTAAACTAAGATGGGGTCGTGATCGTCTCATGAATAGTATTTAAAAGTGGCAAATCTTTTGCCGAGAGAAGGGAGTCCAACATGAGATCCGGTCGAATTTTGAGGAACGCTGTTGTCTTGCTGGCAATTTTGGCGACGCTTGGCATAGCTGCTCCCGGTTATGCAGCCCACATGGGCGGTGGCGGCTTCCATGGTGGCGGTCACTGGGGCGGTGGACATTGGGGCGGCGGTCACTGGGGCGGCTATTGGGGCCACAGTGGATGGGGCTACCCCGGCTGGGCCTGGGGTTTGGGCCTGGGCCTGGGGTTAGCCTATCCTTACTACGCCTGGCCGTACTATTACAGCTACTACCCGTATTATTCCTATAATTACGGGTCCCCCTATTATCACAGCTACTAATGTCCGGGCGATCAGGTCAGCATCTCATAAGGGGCTTGCCAAGGGCCCCGGTTCCGGTGAGTGGCAGGAGATCGGCTCCTGCCATTTTCTTTCCGGTAATTATTGTTACAGACAACCCAACAGGCCAACTCCGGGATAGCCGCCTGGACAGGAAACCGTAATGCCCGGTCAGCTCCTTTCGGAAACCGTGAACCATTCGGGAGCCGGCGGCATTTGTTCAACCGTTGTCAGAGTCCAGTCGGTTTCAGACACGGGTTCGAACTGATTATTTTTGAATAGCGCGGCTGCCGGCATGTTGCGGTCGCTGGGGACAAAACGGCCGACAAATGTCTGTGATCGAGTACTCTCGGCCTCTACCACCTTGCGGAGCATCAGATTTTCGAGCCCAAAACCCATTGCCCGGCAACTCATAACGAACGATTCGATCAAACTCTCCTCCCGGCGCCGTTTGACGATTGCCGCGGCAACCAGACCAAGCTTGCCGAACTTGTCTTCCAGATCGGCGACATAGAGCGCCACATCCTTATCGTTCAAGATTTTCGCAAGCTCCGGCTTGCTGTAACGGATGGTCGTAGTGTTGAACTGGTTGGTGCGGTTGATGATTTCGTTCAGACGATCGAGGTCCTTTGATTTGGCCTTGCCGAAATTCACGCGCAGTCTCAGCGATTTCATCATCTCGGGATAATCCAGTTCGCCGGTGAGACTCTTCTCCCGAGCGATCTGCGACCGATACATCTCCGTGCGGGCCCGTGATTCTTCGGTATCCTGTGTGTTGGGGAAAAAGAAGAGCCTTTCGACGATCTCCCAGGTTTCTTCAGCACGGGAATCAAGGCCCACGACCTGTGGACAGGACTGGCGGATGAGGTCGATTTCCACCGGGTTGTCATCGATGAGGACGAACGAATCCATGCCCAGGTTGAGTTCGGAGGCTGTTTCCTTGACGGACTGGGCCTTGAGGTTCCAATTAATTTTGAGTGATACGAAATCCTCGGGCTTCAGCACCATCTCTTCCCACCGGATGTTCTCCGGTGTGTTTTTGCTTAAAGCGACAAGGAGGATGCCCGCATCTTTGAGGCGGCGCAGCAGTTGTTGTCTTTCCGGATATTGCTCGACCGGACCATCGGCCATCACGCCTTTCCAAAGCGTATTATCAAAATCCACAAGCAGTAGCTTGGTTTTACGAAGTGTGTGATAGGCTTTCAGCACCGGCAGGTACTGGTGCGAAACCAACTTCCCGAAGATCGACGTATGGAAATGGCCTTGCCCGGCGATGCTCTTGGGAACAAGCGGCTTCGAAGAGGCGCGAAGTCCCTGGCGAGCCGTCACTTCCGTCTCGCTGACAAGCGAGCACTTCGGCAGTCCGAGCACCAGTTCTCCCAGGGCCTTGTTAAGGAGGGACAGAACTTTTTTTCGTCCGCTGCTGATTGGCGGGATGAGAGGGATTCGCCTGCGAACTCCGGTCAATGGGAGCCCGCATGCATCGTGAATAAGAAAGGGTATGGATGTGTGTTCGCGAAATCTGTCGATGAACTCGCGAACTATTTTCATGATGCCTGCCACTCGCTTTTCGATCTCTTTTTCGGAGAGCACATCCGCCTCATTCAACAGCGCCGGATACGCCGGAATGCCCTCGAAGCTGAAAAAACTCATTGCAACCAGATCGACTTTGTACTTACCCAGGTAATCAAGCACTTCGTCGGTAGAGAGTCCGACATGCATGGCGGAGCTGAAATACAGAATCCTCATGTCGAGTTGAATACCCAACTGTTTTGCATAGTGAGGAAGGAATACCCGGATCTCGTTCATCAGGCAGTCGCCGAGACAGAGCATATGGACGGCAGCGCCGTTTGCCGGCGGCATAGTCTGGAGCGGCGCATGAAGATCGGAAAGAATACTCTGAAATGCCGCGCGGTCTTCTTCTTTTACGGCGGCAAGCACTGCGGCCTCGTCGAATGGAAGTATCGACTGGAAATACTCAACCCGCTTTTCGAGGGGAGCCAAGTGAGGCGCATACCGGAGGCGTTCGTCCAGATACAGAAACTTGTAACGTTCGTCGCCGGTTCGCAGGTATTCAATGAGCAGGTTCAACAGCGGCGTAATAAAGGCAGGCCTCACCCAACTGCGGTCCTGTGATTCCAGCCCCCGGATCTCGTACTTGCGTATCAGGCCTTCATCGAATTGGGCTGCATACCAGGACTCAACAATTCTTGATTGATGGGATTTCAGGCACTGGTAGATAGAATTATTCATGATCAAAGACTCCTCCCGAATTGAATATCAGGAAAGATAAGAAGCAATGTTACCGAGCAGTCCGATAGGTACTCGTCGAAGATACACTAGACCAAGAATAAGCATAGGAAGCTTCAAAATCTCGGATCAACTGAAAGGATAATTATAAAAAGATGGCGATAGAGGTTTGATGATTGATGGGAATGCCGGCAAGCGCCATAAGCAGGCCGCTTTGCCGGTAAAGGAGGCTGCGTTTTAAATGAAGAGGTAGTTAGCGCTTAGGCAGCGAACCGGTTTTTGTTTCTCGCTCTTGGCGGTTTATTTTGACCGGCTCACGCTACCTGGTTACCGTGATGTACCCGGATTTCGTCATGCTATTCGTTCCGCCGGGACCTGTAACGGTAAGCCCGACCGTGTACCTTCCGGCTTTGCGGTAGGTGTGGACGGGGTTTTGCTCTTTGCTGGTTTGATTGTCCCCGAATTTCCATAACCATTTGGCGGCCCCGAGGGATTGATCGGTGAACTGCACCTTTAACGGGGCTTTACCCGTTAGGGGCGCAGCAGTAAAACCAGCCATGGGAGTCTCATAGACAGTAATGCAGTTCTTCTGTATGCCGGTTGCCTTCACTCCCGGCGTGGCTCCCGTTACGGTAAGCAATACCGTGTAAGTCCCGCCGGACTCATAGGTATGGCTTGGATTTTGGGAGGTTCCGGTTGTCTCGTCTCCAAAATTCCAGAGCCAGCTTTTAACCTTGGAAATGCCGGTGGAAGACCCCTTGAATTTTACGGTAAAAGGGACTTTACCCGAGGCGGGTTTAGCCGTAAACCGGCAGGAATAGGACGGTGTGCAGGTCCCCGTGAAATTCTGCCCCGTAACTTCGGCTCCATTGATATTCACACTGATGGATACAGGGGTAAAGCTGCATTGAGAATAACCCGGCGTAACCGTATAGTCCCCGTTCGAAAGCCCTGAGAAATAATAGGTCCCGTCGAACGCAGTCAGAGTTGTTGCCGATTCTGCTCCGCCAAGGACCATGCTCACGCCTACCAGAGGCGAGCCTTTGCTGTCCGTGACGGTCCCCGAGATGGAGTAGTTTGCCAACTGGTTTACAGCGAGCCACAGATTAGGGCGTGGACCGATGTGCCTGGTCATGTCCCCTTGCTGGGGACTTCCGGTTTCGATGAATATGCTCCGGATCTCGCCCGGAGTAAGCAATACTCCGCGGGATAAGGAGATTCCCTGCAGGTCGGCGGCAGCACCCGTCATCATCGGGGAAGCACCTGAAGTCCCGCCAAAAGTTTGCGTATACCAGAAATCGGGATTAGTTTCATCCGAGGGGTTCTTGTACAAATCGCCGTAACCGGTGGTTACTATATTGCTGCCCCAGCCCTGAACATTCACCCGGCTACCGTATGAAGTAAAACTTTCAGGGGATCGATCCGACTCGCCGGGCGGCATCCCCGCTCCCACGATTATGGCGCCGGAGTCCTGTACACTTGGATTGAAAAAATCGCCGCATGCCGTTTGATCGAGATTCACAGCGCCGTTTCCCGCAGCTTCCACCATGACAAATCCGTTGGCAACCGCGGTTTGAATCGCCTCGAAGACCGGAGTGGACCACTCGCTTGGTCCATAGCCGACTTGCGTCTTGTCATTGCAGGTCAGACCGCATACGCATGTTTGTTGCTCGATTAGAATCACATCTCCGGGTTCGCCGTCGGCGACAGACAGAATGATTGCATTGGCTACATTATAGCCCAATTTACTGGTGTCGGCCGGCGCCAACCCGATTTGAGCACCATAAGAGATTCCAGTCACGCCTTTGGTGTCGTTGGTTGCGATCAATTCACCGAGAACGGCGGTACCATGGTTATTATCGTTGTGAGGATCGACTGCGGTGTCGCCGGGATTCAGAAGCAGGGCCACTCCCTTAGCTTTGGCGAGATCTTCATGGTTCTGGTTCCAACTGTACTCCACGTCATAGATTTTCACCGGGGTGCCGTCCCCGCCCGGTATCGTCCATGCATATTCGGCGTCAATGCCATTGGTAGCCGGGGCCAGATAGCCCTGCAGACTTGCGAAATCCGGAGTTATGTCTGGGGGAGGAGCGGGCAAAGGGGTCGGCTCGGCGATCTCCGCAATGCCCAGTTGCAGGAGCCTGTTCATAAATTCAACCGGATCAGTGTCCGGTTTTAATTTGATTCTGTACCAGAGACTCAGACTGGGAAGTTTCTTCTGTGAAAGATTCTCGCCTCTCAACTTCAGATTGTTCAGCTTATCTTTTTCTACGCTGAAGAGGGGCGATATTTTTTTCACTTTAACCTTCAGATCGGGGGGCAACAGGCTCTTCGGATTCGCAACCGCGGCGCCTTCCACGAACTTGACGTCTATCTGTTCCGAAGAGAAGCCCGATGGGATCGAATCGAATCTCTTGATGACTTCCACCGCCCCGCACGGGCCGCTGCCGATTACGACCAGCGCAATTATCGTCATTAAAAAGATCAGACCGGGAAGAAGTCTTCTCATTCAAAGCCCCTCTCTGTGTATGAGATGTATGATTCGGATTGAGCCGTCATAATACAGGAGATGCCCGAAACCGGATACAGAAATACAAGAACGATTCACCAGACACAGAGGGCGCGGAGAAAAGATCAGAGAGCGCGCGGCGCCAAGTGAAGCGCATCCCACGGAGAGCTTTTCGAAGAGGCGATGTCCTGCCGTTGACCTGCCGAAGCAAAGATTATTTTGTCGCGCGAAGTTTCTGTTATATACTTCCAGTCCTGAACACAGTATTCGCAGCATGAAATGAATATACAAAGGGAGCCGAAAAAATCGGCATCACTTTCACAAAAGGAAAATTGAACATGAAAGGGCATCCCGGATTTGCCAAGAATCCCATCTATATTATGCTCGCCTGCCTTGTTTTCTTATCATTATTCATGCATCCATCCTCCGGGCAGCCGCAAGAATCTTCGGAAGCTTGCCTCTCATCGGAGCCGGAACTGCTCGCTTTTCGAACTCCGCTCGTTACCGGATGCCGCGAGGTACATCCCGGTGTCTGCGAAGGCATGTGCAATACAGGCAGGTGCGCGTCTCAATACAACCCGAAAACCGACAGGTATTACTGCGGTTGCGCTAATGCGTCGTCCTGCATTCAAACCGGCCCCATCGCCTGCGAGGGGCGATGCGGCGCCATTACTACCAAAAAGTGCGTTCTCATAGAACAACGCTACTATTTTATCTGTGGCTGCAAGTAGTCGTCGCAACGGGCAGTCGCCTTCCTTTCAGCCTTTGCGTTCGCTTAGCCTGGCCCCTGCAAGGATTCGCCGGTGAGTTTCAGGTACAATCTAAAACAGCGCTTCATGCCCTTTGTTCCTATAATGCCTGGCTTCGCCGCCTTCCTGTTAATGACAGGAGGCAAGATCCTGTGGCCCACATACACGGATTGGCTCATGGAAGGCGACGCTGCCCAACACTGGTTAGGATGGCAGTTTTTTCGTCATTCACCACTTTTTCAATGGCCTATAGGCGCTAATCTTGACTTCGGGATGGATATCGGCAGCTCTATAGTGTTTACCGACTCGATTCCGCTGCTGGCATTTATTTTCAAACCCCTGAATTCTTTTCTGCCTGACAGGTTTCAGTATATCGGCCTTTGGATTCTGATCTGTTTCTCGCTTCAATCGTATTTCGCCTGGAAGCTGCTCGGCCTATTCACTCAGCATAAATGGCTCCAGTTGATTGGAAGCGCATTTTTTGTCCTCGCTCCCGTGTGCCTGTGCCGAGCAGGCGGTCATCATGCTTTATTCGGTCAGTGGGTATTATTGGCAGGGCTTTATTTCTACTTCTCGGAAAAGTTTTCCATTCTTCGCTGGATAAGTCTGCAGGTTATTGTTGCGCTCATTCATGCGTACCTGCTTGTGATGGTCCTGGCGATTTTTTCGGCCGATCTCATTCAGCGCCGGCTGCTGCAAGAGATCAACGCCGTAAGAATTTTCGGTTATTTCTTTGTTGTCAGCGTAATCATCGCAGTCGTTATGTGGGCTACAGGGTATTTCATCCTGGGAGCCGGCGTTGAAATCGGGGGGGTCGGCTCTTGCTACATGAATCTGCTATCCATGATTGACTCAAATCATATCTGGTCCAAGTTACTTCCCGCCCTGAAAAAAGGCGTCGACAATAATGAAGGCTTCAATTATCTGGGATCGGGGATGATTGGGTTGGGCCTTCTCGCGGGCTGTGTATTGCTCTGCCGCCCCAGAATGGAAATTAATGTTAAGAAGATTGTTCCAATCCTACTCATGTCTATAGGACTTTTTATATATGCAATTTCGAATCACGTGGTTATTGGAACACATGAAATATTTTCATATAATCTTCCGTCAATAATAAAGCATATCGGATCTACATTCAGATGTTCCGGCAGACTTTTTTGGCCGGTTTATTATCTTATTTATCTGTCCATTTTCTATTTACTATTTACTAGATTGAGATTTGCTACAGTGAGCGCACTTTGTACTATTTTATTATTCTGTCAGATAATTGATTCTACCGATGCGTTACTTAAGATCAGAAACATATTTATCCATTCGCCTGTATGGTCGTCGGCTCTTCGCTCCGGTATTTGGAGCGACATGGCTCGTCAGTATAAGAAAATAATCTTTGTCCCCCCTCATAATGCCGTCTCCGGATGGTTGGATTTATCCGAATTCGCAGCCACAAATCGCATGGCTATCAATATTGGATATTTTGCAAGAACAAGTCTTGATAAAGAGTATGAGGCAGGAGAGCGTATCGTGACCTCAATTCTGAACAATGAATTGAGTCCGGATTCACTTTATATCTTTGAGGGCAATGCATTATGGCAATTAGCTTCCAGTCGGATCTCGCCGTCGGATGTTACCGGAGTGGCGGATGGGTTTCGTATTGTCGCGCCGGATTTTAGAAATTCCATCACCTCTACAAGAGACGCGACAGCAAACGTTTCCGTCGATCCCATCCGTGATCTTGAATGCCCGACCGGGCGTATTGATTTTACATCGGACGGTAATAGTCAAAAGTATCTGATATACGGCTGGTCGGTCCCGGAGTCCTGGGGCACATGGTCCGATGGCGATAATGCATGGCTGGTACTGAACGTTTCTAATTTGCCGGAAGACGATGTCAAATTATTAATCAAAGGTCATGCGTTCTTACCCGATCAACTTCCGTCGCAAGAGATCGACATCATGGTGAACAGCCAATATGCGGCTACCTTGAGGTACGATCAACGGTCTAATGACATGGTTCGTACGGTAAAGTTACCAAAGCGCCTGGCATGGGAACAAGGTGGGCTGCTGCTGGTCAAATTCAATTTCAAGAACGCAAAATCACCAGCGGAGTTAAGTGTGTCAGATGACAACCGACGAATGGGGCTCGGTTTTGTGTCACTTGAATTCAGGCAGGCAAATTAGGATTCTAGAGTTCGCGGCATTGAAGTTTGACTGACATGCCACCACTTCTACAGCTAAATAGCGACATAAACGATTGCCCATCAGATCGCATAATGTTATCATTCGCATTCTGGGGACTAATCTAGATCAGAGAATATGAAGCGATAGCTGTTGACATGCCAGAACAGCGGAATTTACCTGGAACTGTTGCAAGATATTCCAGAGCCATCTTCAGTAGCTGAGGAACTTCGGCCGATCCACCACGATGCGTGAATTCGACTTCCTTTGCTTGAAAAAATGACAAAGGACCACCCGATGCCACAATTCAATACGCCAGCCGGCGGCTCCGGCGTGGCGCTTTCAGTCGTCATCCCGGTCTATAACGAAGAAGAGGGGATACGCGAATTTCACCGGAGAACCGCTTCCGTTCTCCGGGGGCTGTCCCTGCCGCACGAAATCATTTATGTGAACGACGGCAGTACCGATAACAGCCTTCCCATTTTGCGGGACTTGCAGGCCGGAAGCGCCGAGATCGCCATACTCGACCTCAGCCGCAATTTCGGTAAGGAAATAGCGTTAAGCGCGGGACTCGATCATGCACGCGGGGAGGTCGTGGTCTTCATAGACGCCGATCTCCAGCACCCTCCCGAGATCATTCCTGAATTTTTGAAACAGTGGCGGGAAGGATATGATGTCGTTTACGGCGCGCGCACTGATCGCAACCATGAGAGCTGGCTGAAAAAGTTTTGCGCCAATGGTTTCTATCGCATTATGCGTGACGTCGGCAAAGTCAGTATCCGGCCCGACTGTGGAGATTTTCTCCTTCTTAGCCGGCGCGCCGCTGAGTCTGTCAGGCTTTTCCGGGAGCAACACCGATTCATGAAAGGGCTGTTCCAGTGGATCGGGTATCCGCAAAAAGTGGTTCGGTATTCCAGTGAGCCGCGCTACGGCGGGAAGACCAAATGGAATTACCGGAAGCTCTGGAATTTCGCCCTGGACGGGATAACCTCATTTACCATCTTCCCTCTGAAAATCGCGAGCTACCTGGGGCTGACAACGGCATTCGGGGCATTTTGCTATGCAATCTACATAGTGTACAAGACGCTGCTCTACGGTGACCGGGTTGCCGGTTACCCCACGCTTATCGTGGTCATGCTATTCCTTGGAGGCGTCCAGCTCATGACTCTCGGGATCTCGGGCGAGTACATCGGGAGAATCTTTAACGAGAGCAAACAACGGCCGCTGTATTTTGTGAACCGGTACTATGAATCCCGGATAAGTGAGGCTGTCGGCCTGGACCCGACTCACCATGAATCAATCTCGTATTCCCCGCCGAGTCCCAAACGAGATTTTCCCGCCTTATAAACGAGCAAGGAAGTCATCGGCTGAAGAAACATCTACCATGAAGGCCTTCCATCCCAATTCCCGGACGATGCGTCTTGTCCAAGCTGTTGCGCCAGGTCCTGATAAGCTTGAAACGTGCCGGCGCGCTTGCCCTGCAGAAGCGCCTGCTCGTCTTCCCTGACATATGCAGCATCAAAGTAGCTGTCCGGGCCGCTTGTGACATAAAGGAAGAAGGGGGGAGTGGAGAATGCCGTCACTGCGTCCAGGCCGTGCGTGGCGCAATAAAGCGCCATTGCTTTCAGCCATATTTCGTCGAGCGGCTCGAATACGGCATTGCCCGTACCCAGGGGGGACGCCTTTTCAAGTGGGACCCCCGCCGGCGGCAACCCGTTGGGCAGGTAAGCAGGACGCCAGGTCTCTTCCATATAAACGGGCTTTGCCGCCCCATGGGCCGTCTGAACCATAAGATCGAGGTTTGTTATGGCGGCCGGTTCGGCGTCGTAGTTGTCCAAAGTGACGTAGTCCAGATCCGGGATGGTCACGAATTCATTGAAATAGGGGATCTCCCTGCCGCTCGCATCAACGAAAGCGCCGGCGCCGACAAGCGTCGTTTTCGAAGCGGCCTTGACGGCGGTTGCCGTTGCGGTAACGAAGTCGCCCCACTGCGCGGGCGTGGACAACTCGCTGTATGAGTGCGTGCGCCGCTCATCCGCCGTCGTGGGTTCGTGAACAACGACCAGGTAATCCGGCTTGTAGCGAGCCGCAAAAGCGGCTTCCCCGGCAACCGCGGCTTTCCGGTAAGCCTCCAAAGTCTTTAGTGCGGCATCATCGGGCAATTCGTATTCGGGATTGACCGCGATTTGCAAGCCGATCTCGCGGATATGCGCGATCAGAATATCGTACTTGGCGAGCGCGGCCGGGTCCGTAAGCGATGAAATACTGGGATTGAAATCGATGCGGTTCAGGCCCGCTTCTTTCAGTGCGTCCGCGTAGGCGATGAGAACGTCGTCGGGCGTCTGCCTGATCGTGGTTCCATAGGCATAAATCATGTTGCCGCTGAACCGGATGGGATTCTGCGGCATGGTCGAGTAGCTTTCGATCATCGCATTCACAAGGCTGGTCGTCGAATTAAGGTAGGCAGTCAATTGCTGCGAGGTCGTGGCCAATCCGAGGGACGCACCGAAGCTGCCGGGATCCTCTGCCATGGCCGGTGCGGTCAGAAGGCCGCAAAATACGAGCGTAAAAAGCAACCGTTTCATAGCAATAACCTTTTCGTAAGTGAAGCGCACCTTAAAGTCAAAGCCGCAAATGCGGCGCCGAGATCAGCACGCGGACGGCGTCCCATGAATTACGAATTACACACTCTCATCAGGATGTTTCGTCCAGCGTCGGACAAAAATAGTAATACCTGTCCTTTAGAGCCGCCCGGGGTGCCGCCCGGAGTCGTACCTGGCCAGACCGGGCTAAAATCCACCATAGCCGGATATGTGCAAAAATCAGCCCATCTGACAGGCTGAGACCCGCATTTTCGACGTCAGCAAACCATACCGGACACATAAGAGCCGTTGGCCAAAGCAACTTCGGCCGGGGTCCCTCGGGGTCATTTTGACATATATCGGCCGGGGGGGCTGAGGCACGGATCATACGAGAATCGCGCACCCCTTGTCCGGGCCCGTCTGGTCAATCGAATCCTTACAGCCTGCGGATTCTGCAGGGAATGTTTTTGATGTTGGGAGTGCCGAATTCCTTGCCCAGCTTGGCAATGGAAGTGAGCATGTTGAAGTTCGATCCCTGCCAGTCGAACTGCCCCGACGCATCCGCTTCCGGGAACCACCATCCCAGAGCAGCGCTGACGATACGCGGGTGAATGATATCGGTCACGCGCGCCGTCTGGGCGATGCGGCCCCACTTCGTTTCGATGACGACTTTATCCCCATCGTTTATCCCATGGGCGGCAGCAGTTTCGGGATGGATCTCGACCAACGGGTCCGGTTGCTTCACCCGCAGTCTCTCCACCCAGCGGTAGGACGAAAGCAGAAAATAGCGGCTCTTTGCGCTGATCAGAATCAGCGGATACTCGGGATTGTCCTCTTCGGGCAGGCCGGTAAATTCAGGCAGGGGCTTCAGCTTGAACTTCTCGGAGGTGCTCAGCTTCAGCTCCACTTTCCCCGTGGAGGTTTTGAAGCCTTTTTCCCGGCATATCCTGAACTTATCAGGTCCTTTCAGGTATCCTTTTTGGGCAAATTCGGCGTAGGTCAACCCCGCCGGCCTGACCACATCCTCCAGAAAAGATTCAAAATCCCCGTGCCAGAGCTCGGGCGGCGAGACCCTTTTCCCCAGTTCGTTGATGATCTTCATGTCCGGCCAGCACTCTTCGGGGGGATCGACGAGTTTGGGGCGGGCAAATATCATCCCGTGTCCGATGCCGTAGTGACCGATATCATTCATTTCGTACTGGTGCGCCACCGGAAAGACGATATCGGCCAGGGATGCCGTAGGCGTCATGAATATTTCAGCCACGGCAACGAAGTCGAGACTCATAAAGGCCTCGTAGGTGACCCTGCTGTCAGCCCATGCGACCAGCGGGTTTGTGCACATGCCGTAGTAGGCCCTGACCGGATACGGCATTCCTTCGAGCGCCGCCTTGCGAAAATAGGCGGGCGGAACGGTCATCAGCCTTGGAATTGTACCGTGGGAGGCTCCGATCATCTCAAAACGCTTATTGGGGACGAGGTCCGCGCGTACGAATTCTCCGAGACCCATGATTTTTGGATCGCGGGCGTCGACATTGCCGCCGGGCACCTCCAGATATCCGCAGACGGCCATGAGGCAGACAAGAGACCGGGTGGCATCGAAAACATTGATGTCATGCTCGATTGCGTTACCCCATTGGAGGGCTGCCGGTTTCGCTTCCGCATACATTCTCGCGGCTTTGCGGATCAGGTCGGCCGGGACCCAGGTGATCCCGGAAACTGCTTCGGGGGGATATTGTTTCACATGACGCGCAAGGTCTTCGAACCCGTAGGTATGATTTTCCACAAACTCCTTATCGTAGAGCGATTCTTCGATGATGACGTTCAGAAAACCCAGGGCAAGAGCCTGCGCAGTTCCGGGCCTCAGTTGCAACCATAAGTCGGCCCTTTGGGCAAGCTCGGTCTTGCGGGGATCGACAACAATGAGCCTGGCTCCCCTCTTGAGTTGTTCGAGGGCGAGGGTTGCTATCTGCCCCTCTTCACTTGTTGCCAGGATGTTACTTGCCCATGACAGGATGAGATTTGTCGGATGGTGAAGATCCGCGACGGGGTAGAAGCCGCACGTGTGCAACCCCGTGATCTCGCGCGGGGCATGGCATACGTCCTGTGATGCGATCACATTGGGAGAACCGAAGATATTGGCCAGCCGGATAAGAATGAAGTGCTCAAGCCCTTTGGGCATGCCTACGCCGAACCCGACCGCGCGCGCGCCATATTTCTCCTTTACTTGAAGGAGATTTCCTGCCGTCGTATCGAGCGCTTCATCCCAGGAAATGCGCTGCCATTTCCCTTCGCCGCGCTTTCCGGCTCGCTTGAGAGGGTACTTCAGGCGGTCCGGATGGGTGAGGCGGTCGGCAGACACCCTGCCCTTGTAGCATGTATATCCCCTGTTGAGGTATCCGTCAGGATCTCCTTCCACCCGAACTATGCGGTCATCTTTTACACCGACCAGCAGTCCACAGCCGCCATGATCCATCCGAGCACAATGAGTTTTAAGCCAGCGGATTTCTTCTTCGGGCATGATTGGCCCCCCAGGTTTGCATATCGGTAAAGAAAATTCCACGGATACCCATTTTAAACCCGATGCCCCGATTCATCCATAGGCGATTTTCAGGCGGTTGTTTCAGAATACTCGGCATTGTTCGCCAGAGAGCTGTAACAGGCGACAGGCAACTTGGAAGCGCTGAATCGGGATGAAGTGATTGCAAAAAATCGAGGCGGAGCACCACTTAGGCACCCCGCCCGATTTGGAGCAAGCGTCCCCAGCCGGATTTGAACCGGCGTCGCCGGCGTGAAAGGCCGGTGTCCTGGACCGGACTAGACGATGGGGACCTTGAAAGCCGGAGCCTATTTAACGAAACCCGCCCGTCGTGTCAACAGGATTATGGTAGGATCTGACCGGCAGCTATCGGTATGGCCCGAGTCGCGAAAGACTACATCTAGCACTCCGGGCGGTCCGCGTCAAGCGTTCCGGCACTGAAAAGCCGCCAACCGGAAGGCATTCCGGGAGATCTTACTCATTTGTCTTCGGATCAGCCGTTTGAAGCCTTGCGAAGTGTTTCCGCGAATCGGGTCTGGAGTTTACGATTTTGCTTGACCTTATGCAAGTATCAATATATATAGATGACTGAATATAATATCTCCTGGATTCCACAACTTTTAAAACGAGCCGGGCATTGATGATTGAAGAAACCTTTACGCACACGATATCCGATTCTGATTCCGAAGTTTTCCGGCAAGCCGCCGATATCCTTAAAACGGTTGCTCATCCAGTCAGACTGGGGATCATTGATTTTCTCGAAACCGGAGAGAAGGCAGTAACGCAGATATGTACCCGGCTCAATGCTCCCCAGCCCTGCATTTCCCAGCATCTGAGCCTGATGAAGGCCAAAGGGATCCTGGCGTCAAGAAGGAATGGGAGCAGTGTCCTGTATTCGATTGCCCATAAGAACGTGATCAAGGTTATTCACTGTATACGCGATCACCATAGATGAACCGAACGGCAGGAAGGAAGCCGGATGCAAGGTCTTTCCGCCGTTAAAACTCAATGCGTTTACCGGTCTTTCGGGACCCTTACCCAGCAGGACTATATCTGACCGATCCATTCACCTTGCTTTTCCGTTTAAGGAGGAAGAACCATGTCCGAACCCGGAGCTTCAAAGCAAAATGTTAATTCCGAAGCAGCGCCCGAGCAGGAGTCCGGCACCTTTATCTGCAGCCGCGACACGCTCGATGGCGCATACCCTTCCCTCATACTGGCGATAAATGCCGGAAGGATGGGAATAAAGCCTACGATTTTCTACACCTTCATGGGAATTAATGTGATCCGCAAGGGAAGGGCGGGAAAGTGCAAGTTCGTTCCGGGCGGGACCATGGGGGCGATCCCCGGCATGTCTGCATTCGCCAGTTGGATGATGCGGAAAAAGATCTCCGCGGCAGGCATTCCCACGCTGGAGGAGTTGATAGAGGTCGCTCAACTGGAGGGTGTGAGGTTCGTTGCGTGTAAAATGACTGTGGATATGATGGGACTCAGTCAGAATGATTTTATCGACGGAGTCGAAATCCAGACCGCCGAGAATTACCTGAAACATGCCCGCACATGCAAAATAAACATGTTCACCTGAAACGGGAGCAGGTTTGAGCGGTTTGCAAAGTGGCTGCCCCACAATATTATCCGGGACCCGTGACGGAGCCGCCGGGTCTAACGGCGTTTCTTCCCCACTCCTCGCTGCCTCGCCTCAGCACGAACCTTTTGAACCTCATCATGGACCGGACAGTCGCAGATAGCCTGCTTTTTTTCTTCCATTTCCCGAGTCGTTCTAAAGATCCAGGAACTTGAATCTGAAAAGCAGTAGATCGCCAGTTCGCATTCTTTACACTGTTCCATTATCGATAATCCTCCGGCCCCTTGGTACGGATGTCCACCGTTTCCTGCTCAGGCTGCCCGGAGTCAATCTCATCCGGGGGCGAACTTTTCTTTATACCCAGGAGATATTGGTCCCACTCGATCGGGAGCAGGTATTTTTTACGGCTGTTGCATTGCTTACATGCCGGCACAGTATTGGCGCGGGAAGATTTCCCCCCGCGTATGAGCGCAATGATATGATCCATTGTCAACTCCGCGGGGGGCAGCTTCTCATTGCAATAATAACAGACTCCCCTGGCGACACGGCGTTTCCACCACTGCGTCTGTCGGAGTTCCCTCGCCTTGCGCTTTTCCTCACGGAGTTGCTCCGGCGATACAGAGACAATGAAAGATGTTTCCTGCCCGGTTGGCAAGAGGGGTTCAGCCCGCCTGACCGAGCGCGCTTTCTTCGACGTGGCCTATTCCCTCCCTGCCTTAATGGCTACATAGAAGGTGTTCCCGCCGCGTTTCAGCAGCAGCAGCAATGGTTCGCCCTTCTTCATTTTATCTGTCGCCTGTTTCCAGTCGCGGACGTTTTGGATCTTCTGCCGGTTCACTTCCTTGATGAGGTCACCGGAGCGCAGCCTTGCATCGGCGGCCGCGCTGCCTGCGGTAATTTCGGTAATGAGAACCCCGCTTTCTTTTTCGTCAACGCCGAATTTTTGGGCAAGGTCGGGGGTGAGGTTCTGAACCGTGATACCCCAGGCGCTCTCCGTCTTCGGGCCGGCGCTTTTCTTCTCCGCAGTTTCATCCGGCATGGTTCCAATAGCCAGCTTAATGGTGACAGACTTCCCATCCCTGATAACTCCGATTGATGCCGAGTTGCCGGGCGGAATAGCAGCGACCGAGCGTGAAAGCATATTGGCGTTTTCAATCGGCTTTCCGTTCAGCGATTCCACGATGTCGCCCCTGCGGAGACCGCCCTTTTCAGCCGGGCTGTCTTGAACGACATCGGATATGACCACACCCTTGGTCACTTTTGTGCCAAAGGACTCGGCAAGCTCGGGGGTGATGTCCTGGATCATGATTCCAAGCCATCCTCGAATGACTTTTCCGGTCTTTAGCTGTTCCATGATGTCTTTTGCCATGTTGATCGGGGTTGCGAATCCGATTCCCTGGCCCTGGGCGACGATAGCCGTATTGATACCGACCACTTCCCCGTTCATATTGAACAGCGGCCCTCCGCTGTTGCCGGGGTTAATGGCCGCGTCGGTCTGCAGGAAATCATCGTACTGGCCGGCCCCAATCACTCGGCCTTTTGCGCTGATTATGCCCGCAGTAACGGTGTTGCCGAGGCCGAAGGGATTACCAACCGCCATTACCCAGTCGCCGACACGGATCGCTTCCGAGTCTCCCAGCTTTGCCGGCCTGAGAGTTTTACCGTCAGCCTTTATCCGGATAAGAGCAATATCGGTCTTGGGGTCCCGGCCTACCACTTTCGCCTCGTATTCCTTCCCGTCGGTGGTCTTTATGCTTATTTCGTCTGCTTTTTCAACAACATGGTTATTGGTAAGAATAAGGCCGTCCGTATTGATGACGAAACCCGAGCCAAGGGCGTGGGTTTTGGTCTGACCCTGAGGCTGATCGCCAAAAAAGCGCTTGAACTCCTCGCCGAAAAAGTCCTTAAACGGAGAATTGGGCCCCATGAAGGGCTGCATCGGATTTTCTTTGACCGTTTGGGTGGTTGAAATGTTCACCACGGAATCTTTGACCGATTCGGCCAGGTCCGCAAAAGAGGCGGGCCCCTGGTTCATGGCCAGCGCCGGGTTAACGCCGCCCCCCGAGAAAAGAGAACAGGACCAGAACAAAAACACAAGAAAGACCATTCGGGATGTGAATGAGAGATTTACCCCACGAATTTGCATGCGATCTCCTTTCCATAAGACCATCTAAGCGTTGGAAACGACTATAATAACGCAATTGGGACCCGATTTGTCAACAAAAAAACGGTGACACAAAAAAGCGATGCCTCCGCGGCAGCCGATGCAGGTTTGTGTTTCCATGAGCGCGTAAAGAAAGTAAAATAATATAAATCCATCCTTTTTGAATCTGGCTAAAAGCAGAAAACTGAGGCTAGCGGCTTATGAAGGCAACCACAATCAACCTGATCGAGGCTTGCGACAAGGCTTTTGGCATCATTACCCAGACCCGTGAAATTGACAAGCTCTACCGCAAAGGCATTCAATGTCTCGGCGAAGGCAAGTTACGAAGCGGCGTCATCAGCCTCGCCGCCGAAGCAATCCGTGACGGCCAATTGAGCGAAGAAGTCTTCATCGACGAGGAAAGTGTGGTGAGTTTTCTTTGCGGGGCCTGGATACAGTTCCTGCTTATCGAAGTGGCCGGGGTGGAAAAAGAAAAGTTGAAAACTCTCGCCCAGCAGGCCTTTGAACAGAACTCCCGGAAACGACTCCTTCACTGAACTTCAATCCGAATGCCTGACCGGGAGAGGCAGTGAGGCCGCAGAGAAGAGCTGACAGCGCCACTCTGATTTCGATTTCCTTTGCGTCTCCGGCTCTATAGCGCAACCGTCAGATACCTGGGCTCGCCTTCGCGCTCGAAATCCTCAACGATGGCCTTGTGGTCCCTCAGCTTATCAAAGAATTCCCTGGCTTCGGCGAAATTGTGAAAGGCAGCGCTGAGACACACGTACTCGTGGTTATGCTTGTCTCTGCCGCTGTCTATGCGCTGTATGCCTATGGATGAGGGCATGCCGGCGAGTATGGGGAGAACTTCCCGTATGCTTTGTTCGAGAATCTGAACCCGGAACACAAGCGGATGGCGCCAGACCGTTTTGCGGTCCCAGTGAACCTGAAGCATTTGCTGGACTAGAATGGAATGTCTTTCGTGAAGGTCCTGGCAATCGCGATGGTGGAATGTCACGCCTCTTTCGCTGAGGGTGGCGACAACGTGCTCCAGGCCGGGCAAAGGGTTGCAGCAGCGAGCGAATTTGAATATGGCCTTGTCCAGGTTGGATACCGACAGAGTGTTCTGGCCGATGTCTTCCCCGTTCTGCTTTCTGGAATCTTCCGGCCGGTGGCCTTCGAGATAATACAGGACGAGCTGAGGAGAAACCAGGTCCTGGCCTATTTGAACGTATAATTCCTGCAGGTCTTTGACGTTGAGTATTTCAAGGATCAGCCGTATGTTTTCCCCTTCGAGGACAGAAGAGGTCAGCTTATGGCGGAAAACTTCCTGGAGCAGAATATCCCTGCCTATCTGCTGAGCGAATCTCAACCGCTTTTGATGCAGGCGCCTGTTGATGGCTGTTCGGGCTTTCGGGGTTTTACACAGTGTCTCCAGGTCCGTATCCACATCAAGCGGTTCAGACGAAGTGATTATCTGGACCGTATCTCCATCTTTCAACCTGCCGGTGATCGGCGTCCATGAACCGTTTACCATCGCGCCGGCACAGTTGTCCCCCAACTCGGAATGAATGCGATAAGCGAAATCAAGGACTATGCTGGCCCTGGGAAAGTAGTATATGTCTCCGGCCGGACTGTAGGTGTAGATCTCTTCGGCTTCCGAAAGCCGGATCAGGGCCTTCCTGTGAGTCGCGGCCCCACCGTATTCCCCTATATCTCGAAGCAGTTCGCTTATCTCCTGCCAGTTATCTTCAGTGAGCCCTCTTTGAGACTCCCATGCCCTCAGGATTCCGCCGTTAGCCCATCTTTCCATCTCAATGGTTCGGATCTTGACCAGGTAATTGTTTCCGCTGAGATGGATTCGCGTATGCAGGCTCTTGTACCCGTTCGCCTTGGGATTGGCGATAAAGTCTCTGCTGCTCCTGGGCACCGCGGTAAGGTGGTTGTTAATGAGTCCGAGCACTTTATAGCAGGCCGTGATGTCATCCGTGTGCAGGATAACGGCAAAATCGACGTAATTTTCGGGATATCCCGAATCCAGTGTGCGCTTCACCGGGTCGTAATAGCTCCCGAGGCCTTTGAGGCGTGTTCGGATGTCTGCTGAATATCCGGACTCGGCCAGGATGCCCGACAACGAGGCCTCCAGGCTCACGATTGCTTCCAAATTGCGCAGTTCGCGCATCTGATGGAGGATCTTTTTGCTCTTCTTTGGATATAGAAAGGAAAGGGCGAGGTGATAGAATTCTCTTTTCAACGGATATAGATTGAGGCGCGCCGCAATAGGAGCGTAGACCTCGATCGTTTCTTGAGCTATGCGCTGACGCTTGGTCAGAGGAAGATAGTGGAGCGTTCTCAGGTTATGCAGACGGTCGGCCAATTTTATGATGAGCACCCCGAGCCTTCTGCTGGCGCTGATGAATATTTTGCTGTGTGTGAGGTCCTTGAGGGCGGCTCTGTCCAGATGATATCGCGTCAGCTTGGTGCACCCGTCCACCAGTTCGGCTACCTGCAGGCCGAAGCGTGATTCAACGTCCTCAAGGGTTATCCAGGGAATATCCTCGACGACGTCGTGGAGCAGGGCGGCGGCAAGCAATACGGGATCTTTGAAATTCATCTCTCTGGCCAGAATTTCGGCCACTGCGCACGGATGGCTGATGTATGGCGCCCCGGATTTCCTTTTTTGACCGGAATGCAACTCAGAGGCGAATGCGAGAGCATCGAAAAAAACGGCGTTGGCCTCGATGGCGGGATCGAGAATTTTGGCCATACGCCCCCGGAACTGGGCAAGATCGAAAAAATGAGTCTCTTCGGTGATTACCGAGAACGGTAAACCCGATTTCTCCTCGAGTCCTATTTCAGGCATCGCACCAACTTCTAAATTGATCATCTTCACCGCGGCTCGGAGAAGGAATTCGAGCGCTTCTCCACGACTTCGATAAACCTCCACTATTGTTATTATTAACGACTATTCTAACAGATTGACAGGGAAAATTCACCATTGACGGACAATCGTGAGTTCCGGTGAGGCCGCCTCAGCCTGGCCCGTAAATCATAATCGACGGCCCCCACCGATGCCGACTGAGGAATTCACGGCCTTGAAAAGTATTTTTAAAGTCGTAATATGATATATACGTTCGAAGTGGCTGTTGCCTACACACCAAGTTTGCAGTTGGCAGAATGTGGAGGTTTATGATGGAGTCCAGCGAGTTTGCCGAAATTGGGGAAGTCTTCATTAAAACCGACAGGATTCAGGGGAATATGGTCATCCTGAAACGGTCGGAAGAAGACAGCCAATATTTTCTGATGTTTGTCGGCGATGCCGAGATCACTGCGATAGCGAAAGAAAAGGGTCTGGTAGAACCCAAGAGGCCTCTCACGCACGATATTTATCTGACCATACTGAGGCGCACCGGGACCGTTTTCGAAAAAATCGAAATTTCGGAAATGCGTGAGAATACTTTCTACGCCAAGATTTATGCACGCATAAATGACGAGGTAGTCATTTTCGATGCTCGTCCGAGCGATGCGGTGGCTCTTGCGCTTCACGAAAAGTGCAAAATTCTGGTCAATAAGAAGTTGCTCCGCCGCGAACTTACCCCCGAGGAAGTCCAGGAATACGAGATGATCGTCAGGACCGTAAAATTCTGACTTTTCCGGCAAAATAAGCGTCGCTAAACTATCGTTTGACTTGCCGGACCGTTTTCGATAGACCTGTGAACCATCGGCTCCAGTGTCGATCTGAATCGGTCCGGCAGCATGGAACGAAGCCGGTGTAAACCGGCTTTTTTAGTTTTGAGTTTCCAGTTTTTAGTTTTTAGTTAAGCAAGCGATGGGACTTACAGACCGGTGCCGCCGCGCGCGGGGCATCCCGGAAACCGAAGATCGGGAAAGCCGGTCGAGACTTGCCGGCGTAAGCGGCCGGCGGACTGCAAACCTTTCACAAGCCTGGAACGGGATAATATGGGAATTAGTTCTTCTTCAGCTACTATCACGCGTTTTTTCGTACCCGGAATCAAAGTTGACGATTTTTGGGGCCTGGTGGATGAAAAGCTCCGGGGAGGATCTTTTTCCGAACCCGGCGATTCTCAAGTGGAGACTTCCGGCTTCACGACCTGGGAGGATTTCTTCGACCCGGATTTTGCTTACGGGTCCTACCGGAAGGCGGAATACATCGCCTTTAATTTCAGGTTGGACCAGAGGAAAATCCCGAATATTGTGCTCAAACAGTTCATCAGACAATCCATGCAAAAGTTTCGGGCGGAGCACAACGGGAAATGGCCGAACAAGGCCGAAAAACAGCAAATCCAGGAGAACATGCAGGAATACCTGCTGAGCCGGGCATTGCCCCAGCCAAGCGCATGCGAGGTGGTCTGGAACCCGGCAAACAACTGCATGGTCCTCGGAACTTCCGGCGGCAAGATGATCGACGCCTTCCTGGAGTACTTCGAGCAGCAGTTTCAGCTCTACCCGGTTGCTCTTTACCATGCCCAGTGGGCCCTTAACATGCTTCCCTTGACGTCCGGCCAGAAGGACGTTCTCGGCTCCCTGGTTCCGGTAAAATCCCCGACGGCCATGAGCGACGGGCGGTTTCTGGGTTCCGAGTTCCTGACCTGGTTATGGTTTTTTATAGAACGGATGAGCGGATCGATCAGTGTTGGGGAAAAAACGGCCAATATTCATCTGGGGGAACGCATGGTCCTGGTGCTGCCGGGCGACAGGAAAGAGCGGGTGATCTGCACGACCCAGGCAAATTTTCTCCACGAAGCTCGAACCGCGCTTCGCCAGGGCAAGGTTGTCGACGAAGTTCAACTCTTTTTTATAGTCGGCGAAAACGAATATTTTTTATCCCTGGACAGCTCGCTTTGGGCCATAAAAGGACTGAAGACCCCCAAGCAACTGCCGGACTACGGTCAGGAAGACCCTGACGGCCGATTTCTGGAAAAGATGTATTTTGTAGAGGAAGTACTGGCGACCCTTGACGCACTCTATATGCGCTTTCTCGAGAAAAGGCTGATTCCAGGATGGGAAACCGACACGCTTCCTCAACTTCAAAAATGGATCGATGAGGGAGAGACGGCGGCCGCAAGCGAAAAGGGTTCGGCGGCTCCGTTTTAGCAACCGATGAATGAGATCGGGTACGGTACTTTCAGCTATCTGGTGCATGAGCACTGGCTGAGCGCTTTTTTCATACTGGTTTCGCTGATCACGATCTGCGTGGCGCTCGCGTTGCGCTGGTATGTGAGACGGCGCCTGAGGGAAATGCTCCAGCAGCGGTTCGCAGAGGAACACGAACTCGACAACCTGCCGCCTTTGAGCGACCGGGAACAGCAGGGATTGGAGATCATCGCAAGGTTGCGCGAAGAGGTCTGGGACCTTCCCGAAAACGAGCTTCAGCTCGGCTTTGATGCACTCAGCCGGCGCGCTCTCACCATAGTGCGTTCGATCGGCACCGTCTTTTATCCTGAAGCGGCTCAGCCGGAATATCAGGCCTCCCTGCTGGATACTCTGGAACTGGTAAAACGAGTCAGCAGCCGGATGACAAGAATCGCTTCCACAATTCCGATGAAGTATATCGGCGACCGTAAGCTCAGTGATTTTCAGCGCTACTACCAGGTGTACCTCAAGATCAATCAAAACCCGATTTTGCAACTCCTGAAGAAAAATCCACACATTTATAAAGCCGCAAAGATGGCCCTGAGTTTAAAAAATATCGCTAATCCTCTTTACTGGGCAGGACGTGAACTCTCCCGCGAGAGTTATTTTTTCATTCTCAGGTGGTTTTATCTGTCCTTCACCAGCGAGATCGGCAAAGAGGCAATCCGTCTGTTCAGCGGGAAGCGATTTCAGCAGGAGGAGGACCGCGACGCCGCGATTGTGTGCTACCGCCTTTTCCATACAATGCGAAAATGGAGCGGGCCGACTCAGGCCGAATGGGGGGCATTTGTCCGCTTTGTTGCAGGCATTTCGGCCCTGGATGCCGAAAGCAAGCTTCATATTCTGACAAGGTGTTCGGAGGATCGGCTTCCAAAAGACGTTGAGGAGCGGCCGATGGTTACAAAATCAGGAGTAAAATGGTATAAAGACGGCCTGAAGGTCCTGCTGGAAGCGGATGAAGGTCCATCCACGGCAAAAGCGAAGCTGATCGAAAAGGAAACCGGGGTTCAGGATGAGGCCGGGTAGATACCGGCATTATTTTCGATCAAGGCAGACTTGACCAGCGGACCCCGCCAGTAAGATTCAACACCGGATATGATCGGGTCCTGACCGACAGGCCTCCTCCTTCAGCGGTACTCAGGGGGATCGCCTGTTTAGAAAAGAGAGGGGAATGAAACTGCTCCATTTCAGGCGACTCGGAATCTGCATGCTCATTGTTCTGATTTGCGCTCTTTTTGGCTGCGGTTCGCCGGCCGCGGGCGATCCGGATAATTTCCGGGGCGTCAAATGGGGATCTGAAGCTTCTTCAGTACCCGGCCTGAATCAAATTGCCAGCGACGGTGACCTCGTCTTTTATGAAAAAGGAAATGACCGGCTTCAGTTGGAGGAAGTCAAGCTCGACCAAGTGATATATGGCTTCCACAAGGGCCGGTTTTATATGGGAATGATCTATTTTCCGGCCACCGGTTTCAACAGGGTCCAGGAAATAATGACCCGTCAGTTCGGCAAGCCGGCCACACCCGACAATACTCCATCCAAACTGTTATGGGACGGCACCGAAGTTTCTGTTCTACTCGGGCTTGGCGACAATCCCGATGTGGCCCGGATAGTCTACGTCTATAAGCCGATACAACTGGAATTCGAATTGAAAAAATAGCTGTCAATTGGCATGGCACACGAATTGCTTCTTTTCGGTTGAAAGTTTTGGGAGAGGGAGTTTATAGAAGTAAGGCCCAGACAGCTATCGGCAATACAATCGGGCTGCGCCCAATTTGGGAGGCTTTGATGAAGAAAAGGCTTCTTGTTCTTGGATCGGCTTTCATCTTAATTTTCCTTTTTTGCTTCTCCACAATGGGCGGCGCATTCGAATGCGACGGGAAATTCATCAAGGTCGGCAGCTACCGGGATGAAGTTTTTCGACGATGCGGACCCCCGTCAAGCAGCGACACGTGGCAGGAAGAAAGAATTGCCGAGGGATACGGCAGTGACCCTTATCGTCCGTATTCATACGCAAGAACGGTCCTGGTAACGCTCGAAAGGTGGACATACAATCTGGGGCCGAATCGTTTCATGCAAATACTGACGTTCCAGGACGCAAAGCTGATCCGCATCCAATCGGGCAGCACCGGATATTAAATCCGGTGCGCGTGGTCATGCCATACTTCTAACGCAGTCACCAGTAACGATCTACATACTTGGTCATTTTTAAAAATCCCTCAAGCGACCCCAAAGGTGACCAAAGCGAAAATCTGCATCGCACCAGGCTTCGTTACATCCTAGAAAATCAATCATATTATTCGCTTCCGAGGCTCACAAGCAAACCGCCAAAGAGCATCGCCCCTGGAACCGGTTGAAGTCATTTAGAAAATAACCGGACAGTCGCAGGGTAAATTTGTTCTCCTTTTAATCAACCTTCGCTCAGTGTAAATTTGTTCAACTTGTTTTTCACCGGGAAACCCATTTCGTAGGGTCGAGGTGCGGGCTTCCAGCCGCGATTCGTACCGTGACGGGCGTGCATGCCAAACAGAGAAGCTCATCAGAGAAATCTTATGTCCAATAAAATCAACCAGCTATTGGGAAGAGACGGAGCCTTGTGGGAATCGCAGTATTACGATCATGCCATTAGAACCGAAGATGAGTTGAATGAGCGTGTGAACTATTGCCTTCAAAACCATGTTAGAAGGAGACTCGTCGAACGGTTCGAGGACTATCCCCAGTGGTACTGTGCTTACAAGGTGTGACTCTCTTATTCTTTCGATCGTTGAAATGGCGGCTGGAAGCCGCTCCTACAAAGCGTTTTCTGCCCGGCTTGACAGAGTCATTCCGACTGCGCGTTTGCTTTAACAGAACACGTATTAACTACACGACGTTACGGCAATATCCTGTCTGAACAGAATGCCCCTGCGGACAATCGTGGAGGATATAGCGTTTTTCGAATACATCTGTCATATTTAATAAGTTTGTTCGAGCGTTTTTTCGCCCGAGATCCTTATGGAGTTGGTGGGCAGTCCGGCGATAAGGGGCAAAAAATGGGAATCGAAAAGAATTGGAAGGTCCTGATAATAGATGACGACCCCGGTATTCTCAAGGTGACGGCGATTGCCCTTGAGGATGCGGGTTACACCGTTATCACCGCCTCTGATGGGGAAAGCGGAATCGATCTTTGCGGCAAACAATCCCCGGACCTTATCATAACCGATATACGCATGCCCGGTATTGACGGCATCGAAGTCCTCAAGACAATAAAGCAAAGGTTTCCGGAAAAGGAAGTGATCGTCGTTACGGCATTTAGTGACATAAATCTTGCCGTCCGTGCTCTGCAATTGGACGCATCGGACTTCGTGACGAAGCCTATAGACGAAGAGGCGTTAATGGTCGCCTTGAGAAGG